>BNJT01002577.1_pt1 | contig 290334 bp, 347 predicted proteins | sample 8540491 | NCBI WGS metagenome assembly BNJT01 (sample SAMD00202455, study PRJDB9452) | human saliva metagenome | host: Homo sapiens | reverse complement strand
TCAATAATAACTAGAAGGATAATCTGAGGAAGAGAACTCTGAACCAGCATTAGGACAGCCAGACTATCAATCAGCATGTGAGCGAGGATACAAGGAACAGCACCTTTCGAGTACTCCTTGAGAGCTCCAAATAGGAAGGTATTCCCTAAAATCATCAGGTAAAAGATGAGATAGTTGGACGAACCTGCTGTAATCCAAGGAAGTTGATAGATAGGGATGTGCCAGAGGAACCAGAACAAGAGAAAGAACCATCATTTTAGTTATAAAGTGCTTGCTAAAGGAAAGATACTCTTGTAAAAACCAACGCCAACCGACTTCTTCCAGACCTCCATATAAAAATGTCCAGGGGAAATAGAGGAAGAAGGCCAAGAGGGAGTTTCCAGTAAAGCGAACATTCATGAGCAGGATGGAGATCCCATAATAAATGATGGGGATGAAGAAAGCTAGCATCCAGGACAGGTTACTTTCTTTTTGAAGAAAGACATTTTTGAAAAATTCTCCCAGGGATTTAGTTTCACCTAAGACGATGGAAAAGCAAAGAGCCGTTATCATGGGAATCAAGTTCATTAGGATAAACAGGAGTGAGTCTCCCATACTACTCCCATCTGGGAAAAACCAAAGGATAACTTGCCCTACAATAAATGTAGCAAGGAGTGTAGTCAGTGAATACCAGATAGCGACTGATTGTTTTGAAATGAATTTGCTCATTATTTCTCCTTTAGAGTTATATACTTCTTTCTTGCAATCATGATTGCTAAACTAATAATAAGAATTTTACTGACTAGAGATAGCCATCCATCTTCATTCACTAGAATCTGAGACAAGGAATTAATACAGGCATGAGTCATGACACAGATCCATAAATTTTGCGTTTTATGATACAAGGCCGATAAGATAAAGCAGTTAGTTAGCAGACCTACTAGAAACGGAAGCAACTGAATGACACCTAAAGAACCATCAATGTAAAAGTAAAAAAGATGCCAGCTAGACCAGGCTAAAAAGGTGATCAAAGTAGCTGAAAGATAAGGTATTCTTTCCTCCAAAGTTGGTTGAAAGAAATAACGCCAGCCAATTTCTTCAATCCCACCAAAAAGAAGAGCCTTGAAAAAGAGCACCACTGGCAAGACCAACGATTGAGTGGTAATCTTACCACCTAAGATAAATGGGAAAAAGTCGAGTATCAATAAAACAAGCACCAAACAATAATTAGCAAAACTGTCTTTGACTTGAAAAAAATCTTTGAGAACTTGTTTGAAACTAGATTGATGGTAACTAATGCTCGCAAGACTGCCCCACAAAGCTGATGACAAACCACCTACAATAACAGCGATGATCCCGATTGGTGATGTAAAATCAACCATCACTCCTCCTGCTCTTAAAAACCAAACCAGAAGGCTGACACCTAATACTTGACCAAAGGTTCCTAACAAATACATAGATAGGGCTTTCTTTCTACTCATTCGTGATTCCTTTTCTATTCTTTCATCTAGTTCATGACTCTATTAGATTTGGAGCATCGCCCTAATCCGCATCGACCCAAAGATGGTATTGTTCACAATGGAGACATCGAAAGAGATAGCCACACATAGAACCATCCTTGACTAAGTATTCAGCCACATCCTGAAATTCATTACGTGACTCGTATTCTGCTAAGACTTGCTCAGCAATGCCCATCTCTTCCAGTTCACGAGTGCCAACTGTCCCCATATAGGCACAGTAGTCTTGGCAACAGGAGAGCCAATATTCGCCCTGCCAGCTACTATAGCCTGGAGTCTGACAGAAGAGGATCTGGTCTTTTTCCTTATCCATTACCCCTTACCAATCAGCATCTTGGATAAACTCTGCTTCAAACTTTTGGGCAGCACAACCAGTAGAGATACAAGTTGGACAGAGATGTCTTAGCTCTTCTACACAATAAGGTCTCAGAGCATAATAGATGGTGTGGTCTTCCCCACACGAAGGGCAGGTCTTAGGCTCCCCTTCCTTAAAGGAACCCGTCGCTAGTGGATCCGGATGATAGCGGAAGGTTGGCAATTCACTGACTTTCTCCTTATGAGCCTCTTTTTCTTTTTCGGTCAAGGGACGAGGGAGAGCAAAGCGATCTCCGTGACTTAGACTCATCTTTTCTAAGGTGAAAAGTTTCTTAACTTGCTTGCGATCAGACTTGTCTACTAGCTCTGAAAAGAGAGCAAAGGCACTGGCATACAAGCCCAACTCCTGATACACATCCACCAAGACCTGCTTAGCTTCTGGAGTTCCCAGTACGGTCAGCCGATCCGCAAATTCATAGAAAGCCAGCACGCTGGATGAATCCTTATCTTGCGCTTGGAACTGCTTTTTTAAGTGGATATATTCTTTCATAGAATCGTTCATAGAATTGCTCACTTTCGTTTTTATAGAGAATCAAATCCTAGTTTTTTTTCTTCAGGTGATTGTATTCTAGCGTTGAAAATGTACTTTAAACCCATACTTACCAGCATTTTGCTTGAGTTTTTCAACCAACAGTTCATTCCGCTTGCTTCTACCGAAAAAGAAGGGAATGGTCTTTCCATTTCTGAGTTCGATATAGAAAGCATAGCGACTTCCACCACCAGCGCGACCACGGAGCAATAAATAGGTTATCTGCTTCATCTCTTTCAATGGGATCATACGACGGCTGAAACACAAAGGCACATGAATGTAGAAGATGCCCTTCGAAATGTGGTAAGGTTCAAAAAATGAGCCTCCACTACGTCGGCTAGCTAACCACCGACGAACGAATAAAGTAATGCTGAAGAAGCCAATAAAACCAACACTTAATAATACTGGTCCTGATTCTAAACTCTCCATTCCATTTCTCCCACCATAAATTCTAAATACACAGTACAATTGTTGACTCGGCCTTAATCAGTATGCTTTTTTTAGTCTTTGTTAATAAGATGATGACACCCACTAAGATTAGAACTCCAATTATAAAAAAACAGCAAGCTCTAATTCTTTAAATCCTTCAATATAGGGTAGGATATACATACTTGATTCTACTAATAGAAAACCGATAAGAATAAGGGCTAGAGCAAAAGTAGCTCCGTTTTTTTATTCATCTTTAGCTCCTTTCCTTAGCTGGAGCTCCCATCAAACTTAACTAGCTGGAAATTCTATTTGGTTTCAACCCATTTTTTTCATTGTCCATGATAAAGGGCTTAGCTAGACCTTCACCGGTGTAATCTTGGTATTTGGTCTCCAAGTATTTGTATACATCTTCCTTGGTCGCAAACTTGATCGCTTGATAGGGCTCTTCAAAGGTCAGCTTTTCTACAAAGAGATAGCCGTCCTTGGCAGGAACCAAGACACCGACGTGCCCGACAAATAGGGTATTGCCATCTAGGTTATCATGAACGATGACGGAAAGCATGCGGGCATTTTCATTGAATTTGAAATTGGCAAAATACTCTTCCATCTTCTTGGCGTGAATCTTGACATCCGTTGTCGCCTCTGTCGGAACCCGTGAATAGAGAATGTTAAAGGCTTCCTTGTCTGCCTCATCGAAGACTTTCCCTTTCTCAATCGCATCATTGTCCACGAACAAGAGTTCACTGTCCGCCTTTTGCTTAGGGATCTCGATGCGGTTCTTCAACAAGGTATAACTATTGATCCGGCAGTTGGTTCCAACGAAATCTCCCTTTTTCTTGGTCCACAAGTCACTAATCTTCTCCACATCGTATTCCGTCTTTTTGAACGTACTAAAGTCGCCCGTCAAGCCAACAGAGCCAACAATGCTATCATAGTCCGTTACTAGACCCAAAAACTTATCTACACTTTCCTGATCCAAATAAGCAGACAAGAGAGCGCGCACTTCTTCGACACTTTCCTTGCTATTGAGGTTGCTGTAAGTTCCCTTGTAGTGCTCCTTGTCTGAACTGGCCTTTTGGACAGTGGAGCTTTCCTGTTTTTCCTTGGATTGCTTTTGGTTGGTCCCACAAGCCGCTAAAGCAAAGATCGCCAAGGCACAGCTAGTAAGGAGCGTGATTTTTTTAGATGGTTTCATAAACTGGTTCCTTTTCTATATACTAAGATGTTTTGTAACATTGAATAGCGTTTTATAACATGATTCTTTTCTTTTTCTTATCGAATCTCCTTATCCTATATTATAGTTTAAAACGGACTTAGCTCCAACTATTTTTCACGAAATGAGGAAACTTTATAGGTAGCAAAAAAAGAGCTGGCAGACTATCCAGCTCTTCAATATGTTACATTGGACTTGTTTTGTATTCATCCCTGTTCAACTAGCAATTATTGGTAGAAAACGTGTTTTGATCATCATTATGCCTCTTTTCATCATTTTCTATCCTAGCTATTTTATATTCATCAGCCTCTTTTAAGTTCTTCAAATCAAAATTAAAATTATTGTTTAATTCAACCAATCTACTTGAGCATGTTCTATTGCGTACTCAGCTTCTTCTTGAGTAAATTTTCTTTTTTTGACAAGTAATTCTAATAACTCCTCTTTTGACATGTTTCCAGGGTTTGCAATAGCTTCCACTTTTTTCACAGCTTCCTCCTTCCAATCGAAATTAACTTGTTCTATAGCATAGTCAGCCTCTTCTTGAGTAAACAGTTCAACATTTATAAGTTGCGAAACTAACATTTCTTTTGAAAAATGAAACATTTGAAGTGATTTTGCTTTTAAAACAGCTTGCTCTTTCCAGTCTATATTAAGTTTATTCATAGCGTACTGGCAAGCATCCTCTGAATACCACCTTGTTAGATCTTGTTCAATTTTCTGTTTCGATAAATGAGAATTTTCTGACAAAAAGAGAGCTTTTACATATGCATCTGTAGATTTATTTGAATTTTTATAATCATAATACTTCGTACTAGAACTTGAAGTCTTACTAGAACTTGAAGAAGAGTATTTTTTATAATCATAATACTTGGTACTAGAATTTGAAGTCTTACTAGAACTTGAAGAAGAGTATTTTTTATAATCATAATACTTGGTACTAGAATTTGAAGAAGAGTATTCTTGTACAGGATAGGTTACCTTTGATCCTGAATGTGAATTTTGCCATTCATTATAACTTCTTTGATAACTATATACCATAAAAGCTATCCATATTACCATCATTCCAACCATCGCAAAAATAACTATCAAAAATTTTTTCATAATGAATACCTTTACTTGTTTTTCTCCAATGGAATATTTCATCTCTATGAAACTGCTTTCATTAGTATTATATCATGAAATATTGTTCATTTTTATTTACTAGTGTAAAAGTCTTTATGCTAGTGAATAAAAAAGTGACTGCAATCTTTCAACTGCAATCACTCATTCAATTGTGAGATAAAAAATAACAAAGTATTATAAAAGATTATTTAATCTTATGTTTGTTCATCTTTTCTTCAAAGATAGCTGTCATAATGACACGCAATTCTTCCCGTTCTTTTTCAGGAAGGTCTCCTTGGCGCTTGGCCACGGCATAGAGTTCAGGATAGCGCATGGCTACACGCTCGATCGTCTTTGTTGTCGCATGCCCTCTGACAAAGAAAGGAATACGCTTGATCCATTCTTGCGGGACAAGAGCGAGCAACTTCTTCGCCGCTTCTTTATCAGAAATCTCAGCTGTACTCAAACCTTGGTTGATTTGTTCTTGTTCTTTTTCTGTAAAATCTTTTAATTCCATATCCATCTCCTTATTCTACTAATTTCTTTACCTAAGGACACATTATACACCTCTGTAGGGGGAAAGTACAATTAAAGGAACTGAAAAATAGAACAAGGGTAAGCCATCCCTCATCTATCTCTTAATCGTTAAATCATATGAAGTATATTGATTTTCGATTTAGTGTAGAGCATCTCCCTTTTGCTTTAAGTAATAGTCACTTGCCTCTGTTAGTTTTTTATAATAAAGATCGTAACTCTTACTAAATTGTGTAATCAAGGGAATAGCTACTTCATAGTAGTGATGGTCGATCAAAAATGTTTTCAGTTGATCTTGTATATTTTTCATTGAACTTGTTTTGTTATCATCACTGTTCAAATAGCGATCATAAAAAGAAATCGTGTCCTTATTTTCATTATGCCACTTTTCATAACTTTCTACCGGAGCTATCTAAGCTTCATTGACCTCTTTTAGGGTCTTTAGACAAACACTAGAACGATTGTTTAATCCAACAAATCTATTTTGGCATGTTCTATAGCATACTCAGCTTCTTCTTGAGTGAATTTTTTATTCTCAACAAGTATTTCTAATAACTTTTCTTTCGAAATCTTGCCACTGTTTACATAAGATTCCGCTTCTTTCACAGCATTCTCCTTCCAATCGAAATTAACTTGTTCTACAGCATAGTCAGCCTCTTCTTTAGTAAATAGTTCAACATTTATAAGTTGCTCAACTAACCCTTCTTTTGAATAACGATACTTTTGAAGTGATTTTGCTACTAAAACAGCCCGTTCTTTCCAATCTATATTAAGCTTATATACAGCGTACTGGTTAGCCCCCTCTGAATAGTTATAAATCTTTATTTTATCTTTGATAGCCTGCATCGAAATTGGAGAATCCTCTGACAGTTCTTTAGCTGTTGCATATGCCTTTCTAAATTCTTCTTCTACTAAAGTTGGAGAAAAAAGTTTTTTAACAAGCAAATTAAATAATAATTCGAAATTATCATTATATTCGTCCATTGGATTAGAGTATTTTTCTACAGGATAAGTTTCTTTTGTCCATGAATAACTCGAATGATTATGAGCTTCTTCATAAGCTTTAATATATCCATTATACATAATAGCGAACATTCCTATCAACAATACAAAAATCGCAAAAATAAATATCAAAAATTTTTTCATAATGAATACCTTTACTTGTTTTTAGTCAAATTAATTTGTTATTTTGTTCTTAATAAAAAAATATTGTAAACTCTACGGTCTCATTCATACAAATACTTCCTTACTATATTTGTCTTTTTCTTTAAGGATAGGATAGGATAGGATAAACAATCTGTACCCTATTCTTCTTTTGGTTGGACTTGCGTATGGGCTAGCAGATCTCCTAGATGCCTCTTATCTTTCCGAAACACCGTCATTGCCAGTAAGGAGACTGCGAGTGAAGTCGCCGAAATAGAGAGGCTAATGGATAACATATCAAAATCACTATAGAAGCCATGAATCGTGCCCATATGACCGAGTTGCCAAGGTAAAAATTTGATGACATTTCTAATCAAGCTTGCCTGCACTGTTTTTTTCTGGTAGACCAGTTCAAATCCCGCTTTTACCTTCCCCAAACTCCCATTTTTTGCATAATCCAAGAATGTGAACAGGAGCATGATTGGCAAAACAGAGGTGAAAAATACAAGCCACTGCGACTGAATTTCTATAAACTCTGGGACACCATTAAAAAAAATGATGTAAATAAGCATAGAACCTAAAAACAGAAGAAGTAAATAAGCTAGAATGAAAAGATAATCGAATAGAAATTCTATCATTCTTTTTTTAACCGAAATAGGATTGTTTGCTAAGATCTTCATCGCCGGCTCCCCCTTTCTCATCTCCCATTATAATATAAGGGCACAAATAAAGAAACCATTTATATAAAGAGGCTGGGACAAAAGTCCTAGCCTCTCATTTGTCTTTGGATTGTCGAGCAAGACGCAGTGGTTGAGTGGGCTCTACTACGCTGATTTCACCAGCTTTTATGACCCTACTCAACTGTGCGGAGGTGGGACTACGAAATCGAATTCTAACGAATTACCGATTTCTGTCCCACTCTCTTTCTTACTAATTTTCCCTATAAATAACAAAGCCATTTGGCTGAATGATCAATCGATCATCGGAAATGCTTCCAAGACTCATCAGATCTGCCTGTCCTTTTTCTAAGGCAACGTCTTTCTTCGACTGGTTAAAGTAGGCTTTGAGCATGTTACCTTCATGCTGCCATTCTACTGCTACCACATCCGGCTCAACCTCTGCTAGACTCACTTTACCATGTTGGATCAACTCAGCTACTTCTTTTCGGAGCTGGATCAAGTCCTTCATAAAGTTTAGCATGTCATTGTCAGCTGCCACGCGCTCCCATGGCATGACACGGCGGCAATCTGGGTCTGGACCACCGATGAGAGCTAGCTCTGTTCCATAGTAGATACAAGGCGTACCGCGTTGCAAATAGAGGAAAGCGAGAGCAGACTTAACAGACTGGAGATCACCTTTGGCCGTCGTCAGGATTCGCTCTGTATCATGCGAGTCCAAGAGATTAAACATAACCTCAGAGATCTGCTGCCTGTAGTACATAGACTGGCTATTGATCTCCCAAATGAAGCGCTGTGTCTCCTTATGTCCTCGCAGGAAATAATCCTTGATACTTTCAGAGAGTGGGTAATTCATAACGGCATGGAACTCATCGCCATTGAGCCAAGGTTGGGACGAATGCCAGATTTCTCCGAGGATATAGAGGTCCGGTTTCTTGGCCAAGACTGCTTTACGGAAATCGCGCCAGAATTGATGGTCGATTTCATTCGCCACATCCAAACGCCAAGCATCGATATCAAACTCTTCAATCCAGTATGTCGCCACCTTCAAGAGATAGGCCTTCACCTCTGGATTAGCCGTATTGAGCTTGGGCATATAGCCCGCAAAGGCAAACGCATGGTAAGACAAGTCGCGACTATTCCACAAATTATCAGTCTCTACCGGGAATTCCTTGATGTGGAACCAGTCCTTGTATATCGAACTCTCCCCGTGTTTGAGCACATCCTGCCATTGAGGTGAATCATAGCCAATATGGTTAAAGACGGCATCCAGCATGATCTTCATCCCACGCGCGTGGGCCTCTTTCACTAGCTGGCAGAAGGTTTCCTTATCACCAAAATGGCGATCAATTTCAAAATAGTCAATGGTATCGTACTTGTGGTTACTCGGAGATTCAAAAATCGGGCAAAGATAGAGCCCTGTAATCCCTAACTCCTGCAAATAATCTAAATGATCAATAATGCCTTGCAAATCACCACCAAAGAAATCCAATACTTGAGGAGCAATAGAGGCGTCCCAAGGACGAACGCCTTCTGGCGAAAGGGCTGGATTCCCATTGGCGAAGCGCTCAGGAAAGATTTGGTACCAAACCGTCTGAGCCACCCAATCTGGAACAGCACAACCATCAATCTCATGGATAAAGGGAAGCTTAAACCGTTCATGACGAAGTCCAGGTTCTCCTTGTTGTAGGCTGCCACACCTCGGTCACCGTACAAGATCTTCTCTCCCGCTGTCTCCTCTAATTCAAAGAGGTACTGGATCCGTGCATGGTGGACAGATACCGACACTTGCCAATAATCAAAGAGGTCGTCTGTCGTCACCTTGTCCATTTCCTTAGTTGCCTCATAAAGATCCTCTATAAAAATAAAGGGATCCCCATAGTGCAAGACAATCCGTTTGATATCTTCTTTCTTGGTCCGGATGCGAATGTGAAGCTGGCCGTCCTTATATAGATAGGCGTACTCCGATTCAGGCCTATGATAAATAGCTGTTAATTCCATCTGTCTCGTCTCCTACTTTTCTTTCTCATCATTCATCAATTTATGCAAACGATTACACAAAATCATGTTCTAGTATACAACTTTAGAAAATGCTTTGCAAGTCAAATGAGATTGAACAAATTCGTCCATCTATGCTAAAATAGACCTATTATAAATATAAGGAGTTTCTATGCAGAAAGAAATTAAAGGCTTGTACACCATTTATGGTATGTGGTTGTTTTTCGGTATCATTGGGATGATTTTTATCTCATTCAACCTACCGAGAGCTCTTCAGGAAAACGATACAGTTGGGATTGTCTTTTCAATCGTATTCGGTATTATCTTCTTAGCCATGATTCTTGGATTTGGCCATTTAATCAGAGTCGCACCAAAAAAAGTGCAAGAAAAATACCAGGATATCTTCAACCACTATCCAGAACTGGAAGAAAACGTGGAATTATTCAAAGAGAATGCGACTGCTGTCGATAAACTGAACCAACTCTACCTTTACCGCGAAGCTATCTTCAATACACAATATGGACGATTCGTTAATCCTATCTTTCTCAATGAAATTCAGGCACTCGGGGTTCGAATCAAGTGGGTCCGTAACGGAAAGGTACGTTCAAAGAATCTCTTCTTACTTTCTAGAGAGGGAGAGAAAGAATTCGAGTTCGATTTAGGTATGGTTACACCTGTAAAATATGAACAGTTAATCCTCTTCTTACATGCTGTAGTAGATGTCAAACCAGATCTTGAGTTCTTCAATGAAGTTGAAGATTAATTGGCAAAAAGTTATTCATTAGTTCTGCTTTTCATTAAAGCTCGTCACACAAAAAAGCCCTACAGGGCTTTTTTATATGCTTAAATCCTAGCTTTATTCTTTAGATGTATGCCTCTTTCCAAGATTCAGTGCTTGCTCTTCTGACATTTCGATTACATTCGCAAAATTAGTGTTTCTCGGCATATTATCCTTTGAATACCAATAAACATCCGCATTTCCATTTCTTGCCACATAAACTACTGGAGCAAGTTGACGACTTGGTGCAGCAGGCTCGACTGGCTGAACTGGTTGCGCAGCTTCTACTGATTGACTCGGTTGAGGAGCTTGACTTGGTTGCGTATCTATTTGTCGATATCTATTAAGATATCATGACTATCAGCGGAATCTTCGGCAAAATCTAACAAGTCTTCTTCCTCATTAGAAAGTAGCTTAATTGTTTTAATTCATCGTCTGGTAAATACTGATAATTGGCAATCATTCCCATGATTTTTCTCCTTTGAATCTTGTAGGATATACTGATGTTTTTAGCTCTATTTCTATAGAAAATGCTATAATGGACCTAAGAAATTGTTTTATTGAATGTTAAATAGGGGGATAGTAATGTTCACTAGTATTGTTTTGGGTTTTTATGCTCTTTTCTTTCTATCCTTGTCCTTTACTATCTATCTCTATATTAGACTTGTAGTTGCGGTTAAAAAAGGCAAAGACATTCCCAAATGGATTTATAAACTTGGTCATGCTGTTCAAGGAAGAATTCACGTTGACTATGAAGAAATCACTGATGCTAACGCCCTTAAAGAGATTCATTGGTTCTTACTGATCTATTTAATCGTAAATCTACTCGTATTGGCTGGTTTCTACTATCATGTTAATAGCTTTCCTCAAGCCATTTATGAATGTTTGAAAAAACAATTTTTCATCGTACTTGTTAGTATGGTTTTAAAAAGTCTTGGAAAATTTGTTGTACTAGCTATAAGAAAAAACTTTCATAACAGTCATGTTTATGCATCAACCAATGCTTTTATCGGGACAGCTTTTTTAACGAGTTATGTTTTTATGTTTTGCATGATGATGAGTGGCCTTCCAGCTCAACCTGTTCCAGTAACCATTCAAGATACCACTATCATTATCGGGGAGACCAAGGCTTCCGAGCTTTTAGACCAAGGCTATACCTTTGGAGATAAAGGCGCGGAGAGCTCCATCACCAATCCAAAAAACGACCACTTCTACTACGGTCAGCTTCTCGAAGTCAAGCGGGATAATCAGTCCTTTGGCTTTATGAGCCTCACTCCCACAGGTAAAGATACTGATCAGCTCAAAAATTGTGTCATCACCTATTACAGAACACCTAAGGATAGCAATCAACTAGAAGAAATTTCCATCAATCATATCAAGCTAGCAAATCTCAAGCTCCAAGACTTTCAAACACGAAAATTAATCGATATCTTTAAAGTCAATCCTGTTGATTATAATGTCTCTGATAAGGATACCAACTTCATTCTGACTATTCAAACAGCAGATTACGACCTCTGGAAAAGGTATCGGATTGAAGCTAAGTTTAATTCAGATGGTTCCCTAGATAGCTATGGTGTTAGAGCCCAGCACAGCATGTGGGAATGATTCACCATTTCCCCCTTTATCACATAAGCATTAAACTGGAAAAATATCGTCGACAAGTTTATAGGTTTCGATGAATCGAAGGCCAGAGGAACCTTTATCTCTATTGATTTCTTGATAAATATCTTCTAAATTTTGGGCAGGTGCCAGCATCCAAAGACTAAAAGGTCTGAGTTTCACCTGTCCAATTTTTTCAATATTTTCTAATAATTGCCCTAAATCTTTGTGATTGAACCAGCAGTCTGTAACGAGAGCAAACTTGGTATTGTCCATCTTACAGGAGATTTGACTGGTCAAAAAATCATCGATGGAGGGCTTTTTTGTTTGTAAGAGGCGTGTGCAAGCCAAATGATACTCAAGCTTTCTAGACTCTGCTCAACCATAGATACAAAGATAAGACCATACTCATCTTGGAACTTAACAGCAAGGATATCTCCTTCTTCAAAATAAGGTTTACGTTTAGTTTTGGCTTTAGTAACCTTTAGAGGTCTAGGATTTTCAGTTTGCAACTGGATAGCAAGTTTTTCCAAGACTTTTTGCCTTTGCTTCAAAGCCTTTGGATCTATTTCCATCCAAAATGGATCAGCCCCTTTTTTGATAAGCTCCAAGGTTTTATCTCTGATATCGTCTGTCAGGTGACCAATCTTCCACAGTGCATAAGCAAGAGCTGTCCAATAAATTTCTGTAAAAAAGTCTGTTTGACAGTAATCTTTTTCCGCATCGAGAATATCCTTGACGATATTCGCTACATGTTCACCGTCTCTATAGCGACCGACTACTTCATTGTAAATGTCGTAACCTTGATCACTGTCAATGATTTTAACGCCATCAATAGCCATTCTCAACTCCTAATGTTCAATCGACATCTTATTGATAAATCTCAAAGCTTATTTAATCTTATGCTTGTTCATTTTCTCTTGGAAAATATCTGTAAGAATTTGTTGCAATTCTTGAGCTTCCTTTTCAGGAAGTTGGCCTTCTTGTTCAGCTACTGCATACAACTCCGGATACTCAGGCGATACTCTCTTAACAGTACGTGTAATGGCATATTTTCTAACAAAAAATGGAATCCGTTTAATCATATCTTGAGGAATTAATGCGATAATCTTATTTTACAAGATAGGTTTTCCTGATTTCCATTTTCATGATAGATATTTCTCCTTAAGAAGCTAGATAGTGCTAGATATTTCTCTTTACTGCTCAATCCGTCTACTCAAGCAGTGGCATAAACTCACAAAGAACTTTGTTTGACTATTGAATATCTTCCATCGCTTCTTTCACATATTCTTCGACATCTTCAATCTCTACAAACAGCGGGTCTAAGTGGCATAAGAAGTGCCAATCTTCGGTGCCGCGTTTTCTGTAGAGAATCGCTTCGCCGTCTTCACTTCCGAAAAAGCTTCTGTCAACTTCATACCCTTTGTTTTCTAGGAATACTTTTGCCTTGCGGAAGTTTGCTTCTCGTGCTTCGACATAAGCTTTCACTTCATCGTTATTCACGACATATGCATCTACTTTTGTAGCTCCTTCGATCATTTTATCGTTTTTAACGGATAGATTCGAAATTTCTTTCCAAATAATGTCCACATTTTCCTCAGAATTAAACGAAAATCTAGATAAAGGAACAATATTTCCATTGAAGACAATCTCCATATAATCCGGTAGATTTTTTGGATTAAAATACTCCACATCAAAACTATCTTCTTTTTCTAAAGTATATCCCGGGATTTGCGCTACAAAGACTCTTCCCTCTTCTAAAGAATCAAACACGACTAAATCTTTTTTATAATCACCTTGATACAATTCCAATATAACCATCGATAACCCTCTGTCATTCAGTATCGGTCCGCATAACGCCTATCTATTATTTTATTACAACCGTTTCATCCCATCGTCTGAGGACATCCTTTAAAGGCTCATCTAGATAGGTATAGGCCTTTTTCTTAATCCAATCAGGTATACCATAAGCAGCCTCTGCTATACTTCCGGTGATAGCAGCAAGAGTATCACTGTCCCCACCAAGAGAGATGGCATTTCGAATAGCATCTTCAAAATCTGTACTTTCAAGAAAAGCAATGATGGCTTGAGGTACCGTATCCTGACAGGTTTCATTGAAATGATAAGTAGGACGAATGTCATCTAGAGACTGAGAGAGATTGTAGCCATACTCTTTCTCTATGTATTCCCTGATGCGTTTTTACACTCTGTAGGATGATCATTGATTGGTTGCTCGTAGTCGCCACAGTAGCCTCCAAAGTAATAGCGACACATAAAGATAGCATCAGACGTCGCCATAGCTCCCTTGACACCCTCTGGATGGTTATGAGTCACCTCTGCAGAAAGTCGTGCGAGAGATCTTCTAGAAGGCCAGGTTCCTGTTCTGGCACAGAAACTACCATCCATGACCCAAGCACAAGGAGAAACACGCATGGCAGAGCCATTGCCAAAGCTATTATAAGGGGAGCAATCATTGCTTTGAATCCATGTATTAAATCTAGCCCCGTAACCAGCATCGGGATACATTCTGCCATATTTCTTCATGGCATCAATAAAGTCATCCTTCTGACCACCGTTCATGATGGCTTCAGCAACAGCACATGTCATAACCGTATCGTCCGTGAAAAAACAATCCTCACGAAATAATGGAAAGTCTTTTGTTTTAATATTGCCCCATTCGTAAACAGAACCTACAATGTCTCCTACTATTGCTCCTAGCATAAGATTCCTCCTTACAGCATATCAGATTTCCAATGGATCACTCTTTAAAAATGGTACCACCAAACCAATCCACTCTTGAGGTAGATAGACTGATAAATAGCCGTGGTTATACCCTTTTGCTTCATACAGGATCGTGTTGGGATGTAGCTGCTGAAATAATTTCGCTGATGCTTTCACACAGTTCAGTTCTTTTTCACCATAGATATACAGTACCTGGGCCTTACTAGCAGAAATTGTGTCCTTTAGCTTGTAACGTGCCATATAGGTTTTGTAAATGGTCACCAATGTTTTGATAGGTGTCCTTGGCAGGTCCTCCAAATAATATGCTTTTATTTCCTCTGGATAAGCCAGTTTAGGATAGAGTTTTTCCATCATGCTTAATTGAAGTTTGCAAGAGAATTTACTGAATATCAATTTACCAAATAGAGCTACTAGAAAAAAGCTGATTTTAGCTAACCTTGGTTGAGGAATACAGAGGCTTCCATCTATGATGGCTTTCTCAGCTATCTCGCTGTCTAATGACAAAAGCTCCATGGCAATTTGACCACCAAGTGAAACGCCACCGATCGCAAACACCTTTCCACCACAGTTTGCTTTGACATAGTCTAGGATCTCCAAAGCAGAATCTTCCGTAGAAACATAATCGAGTTGATATTCTTCACCGTGGCCATTCAAAGTGGGTAGAATAACACGGTAGTCTTTTGATAAGATCCGTGCTTGACGAAGATAATTCCACCAAGAACTGCCACCGCCATGTATCAGTAAGATAGGAGGCAAATTCCTATCACCAAATTCATGGAATTTCATGTTTAAACTCCTTACTATACCAGTTTAACTTGTATTGATTAAAATCACCCATATTAAAGATAGTCAGATGTGTTTAAATTTGGGCAAATAATCGTGTCATATTTTCCAAAAATGATATTCCAACGTTTACATTATTCAGTCTTCTTCTTGTTCAAGTACCAACTAGGAATGATTTGATTCATATCATCATACCATTCTAAAATTTCCTTAGCTTGTTGTTGCATTACTGATATTTCTTCAGCTCCGTAAGGTACAGCCCATGACAGAGCACCAACTATGTTATTTAGAATATAGATAGCGAGAAGCTTCCAAAATAAATCCGGAACCTTATGATCAAAATATCCATCTATCATACCAGACGCAAAAGAGGAAGAGACTTGAGCAGACCATACAATACGATTGAATTCCTCCCAAGGATCCCCGACGTCAAAGCGATCAAAATCAATGACATAAATTTCGCCATCATCACCAATCATGAAATTCCCGATGTGATAATCTCCATGTTGGAAAACCTGAGGTCTATCTTTTTAACAATTCTCGATTTGCATTTAAAAAAATCAATAAAGATCTGACCATTTTCATATTGAACGGGACATTCTTTTGTATTTGGAGATTTTGTCATCAATTTTTTTCGATTATAAAAGACCTCCCAATCTTCACGAACTTCTGTGACAGGGAGTGAATGAATTTTTTTGAAGGATTCTTCCTGCTTCTAGTCCGTAAATGTATTGTTGTTCTTTTTGAAACAGTTAAAATGGTTTCTCGAGCATCTTTCCCATCTATCCATTCATGTAAAGAATGTACTTCGTCATCGCAGAGTTCAAAGCTAATTGGTTTACACATCGGAACTCCAAGAGAAGCTACTTTCTCCATCATATCAAATTCAAATTTTTTTAGAATCTAACTTCTCCTTATCAGAAACACGCAAGAAATATTTTTTTGCTGTTTTTTTGATCTGTCACACTAATATTTTTTATCATCTGACCAGCCTTTATTTATGGCTATCTTACTACTAAAATCCACCAATAACTCCTCGATTAGCTTTACAACATTACTATATTCTTAACTAATGAAAAGTAATTCGTAGTCCGTCCAATCTTTCACACTTTCTAAAGATACATAAAGTTTAAACAAGTTTATTCACGTTTCGAAATTATAATTTTTTCTTAAAATGAATAATTCTATTTGCCTCCTGAAATCCAATATTGAGATGAAATCTTATAGAATCCGTATTCGTTAAAGTACAGTCACTTGCAAATTCCTTACATCCTTTATTTTTCGCCCATTCCTCACATTTTGTACAGAGATTTTTAGCAATATCCTTTAAACGATATTCCTCGTCGACAATAATCCCTTCTAAGAATCCAACAGGACTATATCTACAACCTTCAACATAATCAAATCTGAGTGAACATAGTGCTAGACCTACAATTGTGTCACCTTCAACTTCAGTAAAGATTGCAGTATTTTTGCCATTCGTATATTTTTTTACTTCATCAATAGCTTCTTTATCGGTCAATTGGGGCCATAATTGTTTTATTAGTTTAGCCGTTTTTATAGAATCTTTTGTTATTCCATTCATATTGATGTTCCTCCGCAAAATACAAGCAAATGTTTCGAATCATGCTGTTACTTTGTTACTCATTGATTGATACCAATACCATCCCCTTCTACTTTTCGCTGTCTCAGATCGGAAGAGCAGAGACACGCAATCAGCGGCTCGGACTTACCGTATCATTTCGTCGGTTTCCCTCCTCATTCTACGAGTCCTATCCCATGGGCGGAACATCTACTTCTACTTCGTTGATGCCACAACTCGTACAAGCAGTGATACCGCCTCAACATGGAATGAGTGAACACCAAGTATGTCAAGTAGTTGAGTTGTATGCGGAAACATATCCACTAAACTATTTAACGATAGCTTGAGGTTATCGTTAAAAGGTATTACCTCGACAAACTGGAATTTTCCAGCTCGACAAGCTGGTTTTTAAGCTTTAGTTATCGGAATCCAAAGTTCCATTTTGTAGTCTTTGCTGTGCATATCACCTTCATAGTAATATTCAAAGTCAGATTTTCCTGAATGAATATAGCCATGCTCAGGGAAGAATACTTCCATTGCATATTTCCATCCGTTATGAATGCACTCCGGAACACTTCCTACTAATTCTACAACTGCATACTCTGCTTCTTCCACTTCCAAAACATCTAAGCCCATACTTGTGGCTTTGTCTACATCATTAACGATATAACCAGCCATATAATTTATTGTGCTTGGATTTTCCACATCATGGCAAACGCCCATACTTTGACCGCTTCCTAAACTTGCAAGTTCATCGTGGCTATATTTTTCATATAGCTTATCCCAAATACTCGGACATAATGATGAATTGATGTTTTGTTCATTGATTCCTGCAACTGTAAATGCTTTTTTCTTTTGAATTGTAATATTCATGCTTCTTCCTCCTCTTACACTTAGTGCTAATTGCACCCGTGAAACTAATTTAAATGGTTTCCCGTTTCTCACCTCTGAAGGAGTAAATCCATGAAAATTCTTAAAAGCAGTTCCAAATGAATCCGATGACTCGTATCCGAATTTGAAAGCAACATCAATAATCTTTTCATCCGTATCTCTTAATATAACGGCTGCTTCCGTTAATCTTCTACTTCTTAAATATTCTGAGAGCGTTGTTTCAGTCAGAATAGAAAACAAGCGACTGAACATTGAATACGAATATCCTGATAACTGAGTTACTTTCTTTTCATCAATCTCATCATCAAGAACTGTTTCAAGGTAATCAATCGTATTGTTAAACGACTTGATAATATTCATTTCGATTCCTCCTTTCTTTCGGTTTATTTTAGTATAGAGGAAGATTTCTTTTCTTACCCTACAATATCCGTACAAGTTTTGTAGGTTTCATTTCATAGAAATTTATACCTTGCTAACTTCAACAAACTGAAGCTTGTTTGTCTCATTTAGCTTTCTTGGGTTTCTTTTCTGGCAGTTCCGCATACATACCTTTCAGTAGTTCAGTAATCAAATCCATATCCTCAAATCTGTCGAATGCATACATCAATGTCTTTGAACCCTCATACGGATAACGCAATTCTGAGTCTGCAAGAAGTTTGTCCGATGTCGGCGTTCTCTTTAAAAATAGTTCATTATCGCAAATGTCACCTATCAGCTTACCGTTAAAATATATAAGGTATCCGCCCATCATGGATCTTATGACAATATCACCTGCTGCGGAAAAAATCTCACGAACAAATTCATTAAATTCATTCACTATGATTACCTCCTTCAAAATCAAATATTCCTTACTTTATGGCATACTCTTTCCCTATTTATCCTCAAAATTTCAGCAATCCATTTTCATCAAATTGAAAATTTGGTCCCCATGAAACTTCCCAATAGTATCCATTTAAATCCGAAAAATATGCGTGATATCCACCCCAAAAAACTTCCTGTGGCTCTTTTACAATTTTTCCACCTGCTTTTCATTACTAATTCTAGTACTCGCCAATATAGTATAAATTATATAACCAATAAAAATGATAATAAAAATAACATAGCAGCCAGTCTTACAACTTACTACTTTTCATATGATAATTTACAAATGTCTTTCCAGCCACTCGATCTTTTTAAAATCCTTATTGTTATTGTGATCATTACGATAGGAGTCTTGAGAAGAAGCTTTGTAAATACTTAGATACTGCTCCAGACTTGGAAGACGAAAAGTGATGCCTTCAATGTGAATAAGCTCTATATCCGATTCCGAAACTCCTGCAAAATCAGGTAAGGAATCGATACTTCCAAATTCAACACTCACTCGATCCTTTTTGAATTCATGCTCATGAATATCTATTAAGACGTAGCCTATGTCTTTCATCACTTTCATTATCTTGTCCCAGTCATAAATTCTGAGATGATCAGGTGCTTCCCAACCTCTAGGGTCACCAGGAACATGAATGTCAATGTCAGACGGCCCCCAATTTTCTTTCGTTCTAAACTCCAATCCCAAAGACCCCATCAGTGTCGGTGTAATTCCGACTCGGTTTAAATAGAAACAAATGGTTTTAAATTCTTCAAATAAGAGACTCATGTTTACTCTAAACCTTTCATCTAAATGTTTGTTATTTCTACTTTATTACCTTGAACAAAATCATCTTCATTTTCTAGAGTATATCCAGTTATTTTGGATACAAATTCTTTTCCTTCTTTTAAGGACCCAAATGCGACTAGACCCTTTTGATAATCACCTTGATACAATTCCAATAGATACATCATTAATCCTTCCAATATTTGAAAAACCAACCGATATTTAAGCAACTTACAACCTAATTATCTATCCTTAGCATACACATATATTACATAACGAAGATATTTAACTATAGTTTATCCAGGATCTACATCTATAGAAGTTAATTTGTAACCATCCTCATTGTATAAAAATTCTAATTGTAGGGTTAAATCTACTAATTCAGAATTAGAGGTCATCTGATATTCAACAGCAAAGCCAGTTTGATCATTAAATTCATAAACTTGTAGTTGAGAATACTCATAATTCGGATGGAAATTACATTCTACACCATATTCATCAATTTTATCAAAATCATTTAATTGTAAAGAATCGTCAATGTATTCAAGTAACTCTTTTACATCATCAACTTCTAAACCATCAACACAATCCATAATATCTCTATAGTTATTTTTGATGAATTGCTCTTAAAAATCTTTTTAAGTACTTCAATTACTTTTTCTTCATTTTGGTAGTTTTTCTTTGTACTCAAAATCATCGAATATTCCCATGATAATACTTCCTTTTCTAAAAATTTAAAATCCTTTTCCTTACTAATTCTATTACTCGCCAATATCGTATAAATCAAATAACCAATAAAAAAATGATAATAAAAAAATAAAAATTAATTTTTTTAACACAAAAATAGAGATTTAACAAATTTGCGAACGCATGAAATAATATACAGTATCCCACAGATTTCGTTTGACGGTAAAGAAGCCCTAAAACAAAACTTAAAAATAATGTATATATAAAAAATAAAATAAAAGGAAATTCTTGATGACTTTCTCCAACTATAAACCATAAAGGTAGATGCCATATTCCCCAAATTGATCCTACAATCAAATTAGATTGCCAATAAGTATATTTTTTATCAAGTAATGGTTGTAATATTCCTCTCCATCCTAATTCTTCATGTCCACCACCAAAAAAAATTAATTGAATAAAGAATAGTGGCATTAGATAAATGGATACTCCATTTAATTCTAAGGAAGATACAGAAAATAGTATCAAAATTGCTAACAAATGAATAATGAAATAAATACTACTATTTCCTTTCTTACTAAATAGAAAATGTTGAAATTTTATATTATTCCTTTTCAAATAAAAGCCACTTGCAATAGCTGGCCCAAGTGCACCTACTATATGTAACATTCTCCCTATAAATGTTTCTAATCCCAAAATATGAGATTGAGCAAAGATGGCAAGAAGCCCCCAAGCTATATAAGTAATTCCAAATGTAATATAAAGATAATTTTTTAAATTCCTTTTATCAATTTCTGTCATTTTATCTTCCTTATTTTGATTATTTTAAATGTAATATTTGTTACTGCTTCTTAGTTGCTGTCGATTATAATTACCTATATTCTATCATAAAAACACAAAAAAAGCCTTACAATCAAGGCTTTTCATTATTGATTCATACCAAGCTTTCTAGGCTTTTACAAGCAAAGCTACAAACTCCACGTGTGGTGCTAGCAAACTTCTATATTATATAACGAAAGTGATAGAGTTGTTGTTTAAAATTATACTATAGAATGAAAATATTTTGTAGTTACCATTTTTTAACTTTATAGTTTAGAACTATCATTTTATAAATTTACTTGCTAGTTTGTATACTTGTTGAATCTCTTTACTATTAATATCCCAATCATCAAGTTCTTCTTTAATCAACTCTGGAAATTTTTTGCTAATATCCCTCAAAGCATTAGCAACTGATTTTCTAACATATTCACTAGAATCTTCTTTTAATGCTGTTATTCGTTTAATAGCTTCATCTGGATTATCCTTGAAATATGGTCTACTCGTCCATATTCTCAAACCTTCTGTAACAGCTCTTCTAACGTTTGGATTAGTGTTTTGTAACCATTCGTCAATAACCGGAAGAGATTTTTTATAATCTGTTTGCTTACAAATGATGACAATTTGCTACATAGGATATAACAACTTCTTCAATATCTTCAAAAATAATTTTTTCTGATTTGTTCATATTCATTACTACTCAATTTTAAATTTAATAATTTTTCTATTTAATAATATCCAAATAGTTACGATAGCGTATATAATAGTTGCAATCATGTAAACAGCCTGTATACCAATCCGACTACTTAAATAGCTAAATATTGCCAAAGAGCCAGATGAAGTAATCGTTAATATTAATTGCCTTAGAGAAAAAACACGTCCTATCGAATAAGTAGGGGACTTCTCTTGTATTAATGATTGTTGCACCAAATCTCTAATTTGATACGGAATGCCAATGAAAAAGTTAATAACAAGTGCCAAGAAAGCTACTTTATTAAAAGCGTATATACCTGTTAAAATAGCAACCAAAAGTGATGAAAAAAAGATAACCTTTCCCCCCAACTGAGAAATATACTTAGAGTATCTAATGCTTATAATTCCTCCTACAATCGAACCTACAAAGTAAGCAGCTCCTTGAAATCCCCACCATTCCTCTGATAAGTTCAAAAAACTCGTCGTGAAAAATAATAGAAAAGTTTGTGTCCAAATCACATTAGCAATTGATTCACATGTGTCCATAATGGTTATATTCCACAATTCAGTAATATGGAACAAATCATACCATCCCTGCTTCAATCTCTCAAAATAAGGGAGTAAATTCGTTTGTACTCTATCTTTTGTATCTATTTTCTTCAAGAGCCACAAGGATATAGTAATCATCAAAATAATCACACAAAATGCCGCAAAAGGATTAAGGAATAGAACAAAAGGTATTCCAAATGTCCAAGTAGCAGTTTGAAATACTTGAATGACAGTATAGAAAATACCATTTAAACGAATTCTATCCTCTTTAATTATATCTGCAAGCAATACACCTTGAGCAGGTGAAATAGCACTATCTAATAAACTCAATAAAAATTTTGATATTAGCACAAGGTATATATATCTATAAGTACATATGAGTAGTAGAATAATAAAAAAACTTTGGCTATCAATGCTCCTAACATAATCCACTTTGCTGAAATCTTGTCAAAAATATTTGAAAGTAGAATACTTCCTAATATTCGTGAAATAGATCCAACAACTAGAATCATACTTGTATCAAATAGCGATTGACTCATTTGATATACAAAGAGAATTAAAACCATATCTAACAATATTCCAGCAAGAATAATAAATACTTGGGCTGTTAGAAACTTTAAAAATGACTTACTAAGTTTATTACTTTTTATTTCTGTTCTCACAACTATCCTTTTTCAAATATTCATTTAGTTTAGAAAAATACTTGAAGTAACTTTAACTATCAACAGAAATAAAATGATTTTTCACTTAAAATCAGATGTTCATTTACTTCTGTTAAATAATGTATTCTTTTAGTCAACATTATCTTCTCCATTTTATTAAACTAGTGATAGAGGGCGTACATTTATTCCCATTAACTTATTTTCTTTGGTAACAAAAACATCCCCACAGTGTTTATGGAAATAGAATCCATCACAAATAAGTTTTCAAACCAAGAAAAAAATATGAGAGGTTACTTTAATATTTCCCCACTAAACGAGAAAAGCCTTACCTACAAGGCTTTTCTTAACCCTTTTTGTTACAAGCTTTCTATGCTTTTACGAGCAAAGATGCACACTCAACATGTGCTGAGAGCTTTCTTCTATACTAATAGACGAAAGGGTGTGAAAATGATTTTTAAATGATACTGTGGAACGGAACAGTAGCCCTAGTATTGACTACTGTCGTTTCTATTCATATTGGCTATTCTAGGACTGAGATGAAAAAATCTATAAATGCTCAGAATAAAATTGAACCCGCAAATCTCCCCAAAACAATGGTGAGTCATGTACTTGTATTATTCCGAAAAAATACACCTCTGGTGCAGTGAGACAAATTGGTGTATCTTATAGTGGCTTCGTAGATGAAAGCTATACTCTACTATCACTCTTTGATGATGTAGAACAAATTGAAAAAGATAATAGACTTCAGACAGCTATTGATGTTGTCAGAGAACAGTTTGGTTTTTTAGCCATACAAAAAGGAACCGTCCTAACTGAAGGTTCCAGAAATATTGAACGCAGTAAACTTATCGGTGGTCATTCCGCGGGTGGATTGGAGGGATTAAAATGAAACAAGAAAAAAATACAGTACAATTTTTCAGAAATCCGTAGCAAAGGATGTAATGATATTGAAATGCTTGAAAGATTTTTTTACATGGAATCGTTGAAACAGCAACTTCAAAAACTTCGTCAGAGAAAAACTCAAAACAACTGAAATATCGATACGACTAGTACATGCTAAATCTGAAAACCGATTACCATTGGAATTTACATTTAGCATTAAGCCAACAAGCTCATCTGTGATAATCTATACTGAGGTAATCAATCGCTTTTAAAGAATGTTACACAGGTGGGGAATTCAAGGTTTTACGATTCAATTTGATAAAAAAATACCCTTGCCTCTGCATAGAAAAGGATTTGATATGATTGACCGTTCATATTTACCATTTCAATCAGCAAGAGAGTACCAGGATACAAAGATGCAAAAAAATGGATGGGCTTTTTCCTATCTGAACATGCATCAGCACTCTCTGATGATACAAACAAAGTAACGTACATGTCTGACTTATCACTAGAGAAGAAATTATTACTCCTCAGTCAAGTATACGCCGAGCGACTACGCACACGCATTCAAGTGATTGAAAAAAACAAGCGTGTTTCCTACACTGGAACAATACCAAGTCTGACCAAAGATTTCATTTTGATAAAAAAACTACAACAGGTCACATCAATTTGAAATTAAAAAGACATTATTAGTATTGAACTTGTCGAGGAGGTGCTCTATGAATCAGCTTGAGTTTCAGCGTAATCACCTACAAATGGACTATTATAGCGAGAGCTACCAAGATTTTTGAACGTGACTTCTACCGCTACTCTAACATGAATATTCCATTGACCTTCCTAACTGATGATATCCTAAAAAAACAATGGCGACTTCACGTAAGAATTACTTTGTCCTCAATAAGGAAAAAGTCCAGAGATAACCGCGATCACTTCTTCATATTTGAAGTAAGTACCGTAGATGAGAATCCGCTAATCTATCATTATACATATAAGAAAAACTACAATATATTTAGCAGAAAAAAATAGGAGCAGTTCAATTGACTGTTCCTATTTTTTTAATATTCATAAAATCTAAAGTCTTTATACTCTTTTAACAATGGAGTCGCCAACCAGAACAGACTATACTGACCAGCGACTACCTTAAATTTAATGTTTCAGATTTATTTTTCTTATCTCTAATTTCATAAACTACATCTGCTACATTTTCGAGTAATCGTTTATCGTGGGTGGTAAACACGATAGTTCCGTGTACTCCTTCATTAGTATTTCCAAAAGCCTCTAAACTTGGTATGTCAAGGAAGTTACTGGGTTCATCCATTATTAGGATGTTATATCTACCCATGAGCATTTTAGCAAGCAACAATTTTATAATTTCTCCACCGCTTAAAAACAGATAAACTTTTTTTCCAATATCGTTCTGTTTTGAACCCCATAGATGCTAGCACTGAACGAATTTCTGATATATTGTAGTCACAATCCTTCTGCATAAACTCCATAACATTCTGATTACTGTTGTACTTGTAACCATTCTGTGCAAAGTAACCTATTTTTTTGCCTTAGGCGAAATAGAAATTCCTTCTTCATGGTTTAAGATCATTTGGATTAAAGTTGTTTTTTTCCGATTCCATTACCACCAGTTAACGCCACTTTTTGCTCCTAACGGAATTTGAAAAGATGCATTTTCAAACAGAGCCTTATCCCCAAATACTTTATTAATTTCTGCACCGACTATAGGGTATGGATTATGGAGCTCCAATGCTTTTACTTTTGCCTGAAACGAATTCTGCGAATGCCTTCCGGAGCTTCTACTTTTCCTAAAGGTACGCAATCCTGTGCTCTAGGGTTTTAGCAAGATTATACATCTTTTTTTCCTTACTTCCTATTGATTTTTTTGATGAGCTAAACGCCCTCCGTCTTCAGTACTTTTTTTCTTTGAAGAACCTTTTTGCCTTCTGTTCTATTTTACGAGCCTGTTTTCGCTTTTTCCTCCATGACCCTTTCCAATCGGGCACGTTCCGCAATAAATTGTTCGTATTCTGCGACTTGGCTCTTACGTTCTTCCTCTTTCTGACGAAGATAATCAGAATAGTTTCCCCAATACTCAGTGATTTTGCCATCTTTCAGTTCCCATATTTTTATCTACTATTTCATCAAGAAAAATAGCGGTCATGGCTAATAACTAACAGTGCACCTGTAAAATATTTTAGCTGTCCTATTAGAAAATCAATTCCTTCACGGTCTAAATGGCTCGTAGGTTCATCCGCTAAAATACCATGAACCTGTGCCGATAAGGCCTGTGCTATTTTAAGCCTTGTTTCTTCACCACCGCTCATAGTCTGTATATTTAATTGCTCAACACCTAGCTTGCCTACAAGTGCAAAAATCTTTTTTTCCTCCTGCAGAGTTACTTCGTCCAACTGGGGAATATAGGCAAGTTCACCCAGACGATTCATTTTACATCCTGGGGGAGTTAATTCTCCTAAAAGTACCCTGAGTAAAGTGCTTTTTCCAGCACCATTTGCTCCTACTAAACCAATACGGTCATAATCATATACTTCTAATTCATTTATATCTAAAACATCGCGTCCTTTGAATTCCACACGAATGTCTTTTGCTTTTAATATTAATTCCATAACATTTCCTCCTGTCTATAATCGCATGCTTTCATTTGCTTGTATGCAGGGAAAACCCTGCGATTTTAGCAGGAAGAGTTACATGAAAATAAGATACATAAATATTCCTCCAATATTGTTTATTTTAAATCTAATTTTCTAACCTCAGTTATCATTTGGCAAACTATAGCAATGCCAATAATTAAAAATACCTGATAGTAAAAAAACCAATGATTTACACCGATTTTATCAGCAAAGAATCCAGAAAGAATTAACCCAATTGGCATAGCAAGTGACATGATACTTCCGATCAAAGAAAATACACGTCCTAAATATTCAGGCTTAATTTTCTCCTGAAAAAGAGCTGTTTGCACACCGCTATAAAATGGCACCGAAAGCCCCATTATTGCACAGCAAACTACGAATATTACAAATCCATTTTGGAGGAAGTATTCCCGAAACGGCTAAACTGGTCCCCATTATAAAAAATGAACTTGTTATTAGTAATACATGCTTTTCGAAGCCCCCTAATCTTCCTAATAATAAGCCTCCTGCTAGCATCCCAAATGCAAAGGAAATTTCCGTAATAGAAATATGCACAGGCGTTCCATTAAAGTGTTCCATGCTTATTAAAGGAAATAGTGCATTGATTGGCATATAAACAAAAGTATATAGTGTTCCTAAGAGTAATAAGGCAAACAATCCTTTGTTTTGTCTCAGAACCACAACTCCTTCTTTCATCTCCCTTATGAAATTTGGTTCTAAACTTTGCACTTGATTACCCAGCTTAGGTATACGTACAATTGCTACCGTAATAGATGCAATCACAGCACCCAATACGTCGATGGCAATAATAGCATTTAAATCCCAAACGGAGTATAAGAGTCTCGCAACTGCCGGACTAACAATATAGCTTATAGACTGCAAAGACTGACTATAGCCTGCGCATTTCGTTAGCTGTTCTTCTGGTACTAAAAAGTGGTGTAACCGCATTGAGTGCTGGGGTATGAAAAAGCTGTTCCAATGCTACGGATAAACAATACTATCATAATCATCCAGACAGGTAGCTCCATACAGAATGCAACAATAGCAAGCACTGCACCAGTCTGCGCGATAATTAAATCGGCACCAATCATTATCTTCTTCCTATCATGACGATCCACTAGCACACCAATGGCAGGTCCCAAAAATCGCATAGGGTAAAAAAACCTACTAATGAAGCCATAGACAAGACCATCGCAGATCCTGTTTTTTTCTGTAAGGTAAAAAAATAATCGCCATTTGCAGGATGGCACTAGTGATTAATGATACTGCTTGCCCTGCCCATATTGCATAAAAATTTTTCGTTTCCAATTGTTGTATTTTTTTCCATTTATATTATCTCCTGCATATTATTTTGCTTGAATTTCTATTTTTGAATAGCATTCTAGGCAATAAAAATGCAGGCCAAACCTCACAATGTGGCTTTTTGGTCTGCATACATACAATTTGGAAACATTCATATTAAAGACATAGTTAAATAAAGGTATAGTTAAATAACCAATATCCTCACCGTAACTAATGAATGCTCAATATCGTATAAATAAGCACAACAAAAAAAGCCTATCATCGGGTATAGATTCTGCTTTTTTTATTGCCAGCTTATCTTAAACGCATTGAGGCTGTCATAGTTTCGGTTCCTCCTACATCTTTGTTTATATCAATTTATAGTATAACACAACAAGATGATATGTTCAATATAAAAAGTTATGGAATGAGACTCATACTTCCAATTCGATGCCAGATTTAAAGGATATGACGAAGTTTTTCTTCATAGACTGTAACGCTCTGGATTATCTTCCTTAGTAGCAAGCGATTAGCTTTCACAAAAATCTTCTGTTTGTAGTTTTAAAAAAATTCATCAGGATTTTCTAACTCAACCTCAAAAATATTTCATTTTACATTCCCTCATTTCATTTATTGATAAATTGAGTTTGCAAAAAGAGTGGACAATTTTTTTGTCTACTCTTAACCTTTAAAAATAGTTTTTTTAATCGATTTGAAGTTGCCTAAATTATTACTTATTCGGTAAAAATGAAGTATTGCTTTCAACAGATTTCCTTCAACTACACTTCACTTGATTCAAACAAGGTGGGTACATTTCTATTCCCACAAACTCCTTGTCAATGGAAACAAACACGTACCCACAGGGTAAATGGAAATAGAAACTGATAATTTCTAGCTATCACTTCTACTCATTCCAAAAATTTTCTCACTCTGATACTTACCCACCATAAAGCAAAAAGCCTTGCAATCAAGGCTTTCATTATCCCTTTCGTTCAAAGGTTTCTAAGCTTTTACGAGCAGAGCGACACACTCAGCGGTTCGCTATCTCCGTTCTGTCTGCGTGCTAGCACTTGTCAATCACGGACAGCTATCACATGGGCGGAAGTAAATGCTAATCTTCGTCGTTTTACTCCTTGACTAGCAAACTTACCGCCTCAACATGATGCGTCTGCGGAAAAAGATCCACCGGCTGGACTTTCTTCAATTCGTATCCCAACTCTTGATAGAGTTTGATATCACGCGCCATGGTTGCGACATTACAGGAGATATAAGCAATGCGGTCAGCTCCTGTTTGAGCGCTTGCTTTGATAAAGCTTTCGGTCAAGCCCTTGCGTGGTGGGTCGACCAGGATGGCAGTTGGTTGGATACCTTCCTTGAGCCAATTCTTCATGGCATTTCAGCTGTATCACAGACATAGTGGGCATTGGTGATGCCATTTATACTAGCATTCTTCTGGCTATTTTCTACTGCTTCTGGGATAACTTCCACCCCGTAGACTTCCTTTACATGTTTAGCGACTGATAAGCCAATGGTCCCGATTCCTGAATAGGCATCAATCACCACATCATCTTCTCTTAAGTCCGCAAAGTCAATGGCTGTCTGATAGAGCTTCTCTGCCATTTCGGTATTGACCTGGTAAAAGGCTGGTCCAGATATTTGGAAGCTATTGCCCAACATTTGATCCGTAATAAAGTCTTGACCATAGAGAACGCGCCATTCTTTCCCGAAAATAGCATTGGTATTCTGGTCGTTGATGTTCTGCATGACAGACACAATCTCCGGAAATTGCTTGATCAGCTGCTCGATCAACTGGTCCACACGGAAAATCTTGGGACGAGTGGTGACCAAAATGACCATGATTTCTCCAGAATGGTGCCCTCGGCGGACCACAAGGTTCCGAATCAAGCCAGACTGTTCCTTCTCATCATATGGCTTGAGGTCGTAACGACGAATCAAATCTCGAAGCGCTAAGACCACTTGGTCAATGACTGGATTTTGGATATAAAAGTCTTCTATTGGCATCAAATCATGAGAGTTCTTCCGAAAGAAGCCTGTCTCGACCTGACCATTGATGCGACGGACAGGGACCTGGGCCTTGTTGCGGTATTGAACAGGATGATCCATCCCCAAGGTTAGGGGTACTTCGATATCTGAGATTCCTGCCATTTTATAGAGACTATCCTTGACCTGTTTAGCTTTGAATTTCAGCTGCTCGGGATAGGCCAAGTGACCCAAGTCGGCAATGCCGCTTCGCAAATAGGCAAGATCAAGCTCTTCATTGCGGTGAGGGGATTTTTCTAGGTACTCCTCTACTTTTCCGTAGCCAATCTTTTTAGTGACCTTGAGCACGCGCATGCGAATGACCTCTCCAGGCAGGGCATTCTCTACAAAAAAGACCAAGCCATCCACCTTAGCCACTCCTGCTCCTTCGTGTGTCAAATCAACAATTTCTACGGTTACAATTTCATTCTTATTTAGCATGTTTTTATCTTTCTACAAATCAAAAGGGACGGAGTTTGGAACACTCCTATCCCTTAATTATATCATCTTAAGCCCATTTGGGACAATTTCTTTATAAGCATCGAAATCGACCAGCAATCCTTGACCACCATACATATCGTAGGCATCGACCCAATCCCCATTTTCTGGGATTGTGATGCGTTCTATCCCCTTGCTGGCACTTCCGACTAAGCCAATCCCGTTAGTTAACAAGAAGGAGAACGGTACATTTGTCGAGGTCATAGCGAAGACCTTTCCTAATGCTTCAGAACCAGTGAAGAGTTTTGTTGGATCCTTGATTTGGTGAACAATGGCAGACATGACTTCTTGTTGGCGTCTCGTACGTCCAAAGTCACCCTCATCATCTTTACGGAAACGAGCATAGTTGAGGAGGGTCCGGCCATCCATCCGTTGTTTTCCAACCTTAATGGTCTGATTCGGAACGACGCCATCCTTCATATTCAAGTCATCAGGGACTTCAACTTCAGACACAGTTTCACCATCAATGGTGGAGAATTGAGCATTCATCTCCACCCCGTTAGGGAAGAGGGTATCGATGGCTGTCGCAAAGGTTTGGAAATCGACCATGGCATAGTATTGGATATCGATGTCAAAGTTATCCTTGAGCATCTGACGGACCAATTCCGCTCCTTGGTTGTTATTCTGCTCTCCAATGGTAAAGGCTGTATTCAGCTTCTGGTCATAGTAGTCTGAGTAATCTGGATCTGTTTGCTGGCTGACGCCATCGATATGTACCAGAGTATCCCGCATAAAGCTAACCATCTTAATCTTGCCATCTTTATTATTGACATTGACCACCATGATGGAGTCCGTTCGAGTCTCAGACGAGCTTTCCCCTATTCGACCATCTGTACCCAAGATAAGAATATTGACCCCGTCACTGGTCTTCTGGCCGTTAAAATACTCTTTAACAGCTGGTTGAGCATTGGTCCCACCAGGTTTGCTATTCAAGCCCTTAAGAAACATAAAGACCATCCCACCAAGAACCAATAATAAGAAAAGGGCAATCCACTTTAAAATACGTTTGAAGCGGATTTTTCTTCCCTTCTTACGTTTGGGAAGACCTGTTACTTCCTCTCGATTCTTTTTATTGGATTTGGCTTTATCCTTTCGACTACGTGATGGATAGACAGGTAATTCTTCAGACTCATTTTCTCCTCTACTTGAAGAAGCCCCAGACTCTTCAGCACTTGCTGAAACGGGGTCATCTTGGAGACGTCCCTCTGATTTATTTTTTAGGTACTTGTATTCCGACTGCTCTTTCTCGTTCAGGTAATGGTAGTTGGAATAAAGGTAATCCAATCTCTTTTGTTCATGATAGGATAGGTTTTCTGATTCTCTACTCATACGTTCTCCGTTTCATTGTCTTTTAGCACATAGACCGAATAGTGGCCTAAGGTTTTGATGGATACTCCTAGGGACTCCAGTTCTTGATAGGCAGAAGCAAACAGTAATTCGTCAGCATCCACCACATCGATGATAAAAAAATATTCCCCTAGGGCCGTCTTTAAAGGACGACTCTCAATTTTTGTTAAATTTAATTCTCTTGAAGCAAATGTAGATAGGGCCTGGCATAAGGAACCTGCAATATTACTTGGTAAGGTAATGGCCAGACTATCCTTGCAGGCAACACTCTTTAAGGAGCGACTGCCTTCAAAAGGCCGCTGACCAAGAATCCAAAAGCGGGTATAATTCTGATCCATCTCTTGAATATTACTGGCTACAACTTCCAGACCATATTCATCCTTGGCCTCCAAAGGCGCAATGGCTGCAATAGGTAGTTCGGGATGTTGTGAGACATAGCGAGCTGCATAGGAAGTCGAAGTTGTCATCTCCAGTCTGGCTTGAGGAAATGCTCTTGGACATAGGCTTTTCCCTGGGCTAATGCCTGTGGATGCGAATAGATGACTTCAATGACTTGATCCTGCTTAACGGCCAAGAGTTGTTGCTTAATGGGATAAACCACTTCTGCGATAGCCTGGAAACTGGCCTGGTGAAAGAGATAGTCAATGGTCTCATGGACACTGCCTTCAATGGAGTTCTCAACAGGGATGACTGCATAGTCTACTTGATGGGATTCATAGGCTTTCAATACCTCAGTAATAGATCCATAAGGACACAATTCAGCGTCTTGAAAACTTTCTAGAGCTACATGATGGGTAAAGGATCCCTTAGGACCTAGATAAGCTACAAGCATCGAATCATCTCCACAATTTCTTCAGGTGTCTTATCAGCAACATCAAGCACATGTGTGGCTACTTCTTCATACAGGGGCAGGCGTTGGTCATACAAGGCACGAAAGTCTTCTTGATTTTTAGCAAGAAAGAGAGGACGCTTATTTACAGGATCCGTTGACAGGCGTTGATAGAGGCGATCAAAATCAATCCGAAAATAAATATTACAAGGATTCTTCTTGAGAAGCTGACGATTTTCAGACCTTAGGACAATCCCCCCACCAGTAGCAATGACTGGGATTTCTTGTTCGAGCAATTCTTGCAACAAAAGTGACTCTTGCTGCCGAAACCTCTCTTCTCCAAAGCGAGCAAAATAGTCTGAAATCGGCATTTCTATGCGTTGAACCAAGAGCGCATCCATATCTACAAAAGCTGGATCTAATAAACGGCCAATGGTCGTTTTCCCTGCTCCCATAAAGCCGAGTAGTACTTTAGGCATAAAACACCTTTTCTAAGTCTCCAAAGAAGGAAGGATAGCTGGTATTAATAGCTTCTGCACGCTCGAGTTCCACTTCACCCTCTCTTACAAGCAGGGCTGCAATCGCCCCCATCATGCCGATCCGGTGGTCGCCAAAGGTTTGCAGACGAGCAGCATGCAAGGGCGTTTTCCCTTCAATGATCATACCATCCTCTGTTGGAGTGATGGACGCTCCCATAGCGTTTAGACTATCTGCCACAACTTGAATGCGATCCGTTTCTTTAACTTTCAATTCTTCCGCATCTTTGATAATGGTTCGTCCGGAAGCTTGGGTTGCTAAAAGAGCAATGATTGGAAGCTCGTCAATCAAGCGAGGAATCAAATCACCTGAAATTTCTGTTCCATGGAGGTCTGAAGTCTCTACGACAAGGGTCGCCGCCTTAGCAACTGGATCAAGATCCAAGATTTGAAGCTTGCCACCCATTTTTTCAATAACCTCTAGAATGCCTGTACGAGTTTCATTGATGCCGACATTCTCCAGACGAATCTTGCTATCAGGAACAATCAAACCAGCTACCAACCAAAAGGCTGCACTAGAAATATCACCTGGTACCGTCACCTCACAGGCTTGGAAGCTCTGGGGCCCACGTAAGCGAATCTCTTTGCCCTTCACGCTAATCCGGCCACCGAACTGCTGGATCATATCTTCGGTATGATTCCGTGTCAGTTCCTTCTCTAGAATGACTGACTCTCCTTCTGCTTGCATAGCTGCAAAAAGAAGAGCTGACTTGACCTGCGCAGAAGCTACCGGTAATGAATAATGGATTGGTTGTAACTCTTTTGATCCATGCAGATGAAGGGGCAACATATCTCGCTCAGTTTGCCCCTGAATAGTGACTCCCATCTCTCGAAGGGGGATCGCTACTCGGTCCATTGGTCGTTTGGACAAGCTATCATCTCCAACCATGGTAACTGGGAAGGGACTTCCTGCTAAGACACCCGCTATCAATCGAGTAGAGGTGCCTGAATTTCCCATATCCAGATCATTTTTAGGTTGTTGAAAGGCTTCGAAGCCTTTCCCCTCAATGGTGATCACTTGACCATCATCTTGGATAGAGACGCCTAGGTCCCTAAATACTTGAATAGTGGATAAGACATCTTCACCACGTAAGATATCATAGACCTTAGTGGTTCCATGCGCAAGGCTACCAAAGATAATCGACCGATGACTGATCGATTTATCCCCTGGAACACGAATGATTCCATTTAAACCCTTACAATTCGTTTGTAATTTCATGGCTTACCCCTTCAAGCTTTTCTAAAAATTTTACCATAAAAAACAGCCATTTTCAACGTTCACTTGGAAGGTCCTCTAAGATGGGAAAGAAAAAGAGGTGGGCTCTCCACCTCTCCCTTATTTAAATAAATCTTGAACTGGATCAAAAATAATCCGTTCAATATCTCCTAGATAAACAGACAATTGCTGTTGTTTGGTGAAAAACTCATTTACAATTGGGTTTCCTTGTAACTTCCCAGCAAAGTCCTGCATTTTCTTTTGTTGGTCTTCAGTTGGCATTTGTCCAGACTGGATGACTCCATGAATTTCTTGTTGGAAAGCCAGGTAGTCTCCGAATAACGCTTTTGCATCGGCATCGGCATCAATGGCTTCCTTACTAGCAAGGACAGCCTTGTATTCTGGTAAGTCACGAATTCCACGTGACAACTCATTCGCTAGGTCATAAATATTTGACATGTGATTTCTCCTTAACAATTTGATTTTGTTCTATTATACAAAGATTCTGGTAGATCTTGTGTTAGAAACTGCTATTTTTGTAAAAATCCTACTTGGGACCTATTTAATCACCACACTATAATCCGTTTGCTCGGTGATTAGGGCTTCAGCCCGCGCTTGATCTGCAGCCGTCTTAAAGGAAATCTGGAGAATCCCGTAGACATCTTCTCGGTTTTCCTCATTGATATGAATATTGACCAAGGAGGTACCACGAAGCAATTCGAGGATCCGAAGGATGACATCTTCTTCATCTGGGACATCCACAAAAATATCGAAGGTGCTTTCCACCCCTCCTCTCTTATGGATCTGCATATGTTGCCGTTGCTCTCGACTATGGTCAAAGAAGGACCAAATGGCATCTTCTTGTCCTTGGCGAATCATCTCAGCAACTTGGTCAAGACGATCCTGAAATCCGCTATCCGATCGAGAACCGAAGCTGGATTAGATAGCAGAATGGAGGTCCACATACTGGGCTCACTCTCCGCAATCCGCGTCATATCACGAAATCCTCCTGCAGCAAAGCGACCAGCTAGGCTATGCTCCTCTGTATAAGCAGCTGCTTGTCCCATCAGAGTAGCTGCCAATACGTGAGGAAAGTGACTGATCTGGGAAGTGACCCGATCGTGTTCCATTGGATCCACCTCGATGAAACGGGCTCCAAGCCCTGAGAGCAGATCCTTCAATTCCAAGACTGCACTGGGATCAGTCGCAGCTGTTGGGGTAAAAATATAGTAGGCATTTTCAAAGAGGGTGGAGTCAGCTGAGGCAGCACCTGTCTTGTGACTTCCCGCCATGGGATGCCCGCCGACAAAACGGACTGGGAGATGTCTAAAAGCATTTTCGCCAGCTTCTACAATGGCCCCCTTGGTGGAGCCCACATCTGTCACAATGACTCCTTCTTTCAGTGGCATTCTCGCCAGTTGCTGAAAGGTTTGAATGGTTTGCTTGACAGGTAGGGAGACGATGATGACATCAGCTCGAGAAGCAAACTCTTCAAAATCAGCCGTCACCTCATCAACAATTCCCTTCTTTAGAGCAATATCTCGTGAGGCTTGACTACGATTATAGCCTAGTAAAGTCATTTGCGGATGAGCTTTCGGATTCCCATAGCTAACGAAGCTCCAATCAGTCCTAGACCTACGATATAAACAACCTTTTCTTCCATCTATTTCTCCAGTTAGAAAGCTTTGGTATAGGCCCGATGACGCTCGACAGCTTCCTTCAATTCTTCCAGATTATCAGAAGAGAACTTGTCCAAGACTTCTGTGGCTAAGATCGTTGCCACCACAGCCTCCATGACAACCCCTGCAGCTGGAAGCGCTGTTGGATCACTCCGCTCCACCGTTGCCTTATACGGTTCGTGCGTTTCAATATCGACACTCATGAGGGGTTTATAAAGAGTTGGGATTGGTTTCATTACTCCACGGACGATAATTGGCTCTCCATTGGTCATGCCGCCTTCAAATCCGCCCAGATGATTGGTTCGACGAGTATACCCATCTTGCTCAGACCAGAGAATTTCGTCCATGACTTGACTGCCTTTTCGACGACCTGCTTCAAAGCCTAGCCCGAACTCTACACCTTTAAAGGCATTGATAGAGACAACCCCTTGAGCGATCTTGGCATCCAATTTCTTATCCCATTGGACAAAAGAACCCAGACCGACAGGCACACCACCTACAATCGTTTCGACGATCCCTCCGATGGTTTCCCCTTCTTTCTTCACACTATCGATATAGGCCTTGATTTCCTCTTCTCGCTCTCGATTAACGATGGAAACCTCGGATTGAGCAACCGCTTCCTTGATTTGGGAAACCGTTAGATTTTCCGGAACCTCTACTTCGATGCCACCGAAATTGACGATGTGGCTGGCTACTTGAACCTCAATCTCTTCCAATAGACGTTTGGCTACTGCACCAACTGCTACCCGCATGGTTGTTTCCCGAGCCGATGACCGTTCCAAAGAATTTCTCAAGTCATCAAAGCGGTACTTGATCCCACCAACCAAATCAGCGTGGCCTGGACGAGGCTTGGTAATTTTCCGGAGCCCCTTTTTCTTTTCCTCCACATCACTGACAGACATGATCTCCAACCATTTTTGATGGTCTAGATTGGTGACATTCAAGGTGATAGGACCTCCCATGGTCAAGCCATGGCGAACACCAGAGGTGATCTCGACCTGATCGCTTTCAATCTTCATCCGTGCTCCACGACCGTAGCCACCCTGGCGACGTTTTAATTCGACGTTGATATAATCAGCTGTCAAAGGGAGCCCTGCTGGCACTCCTTCGATAATAGCTGTAAGTCGTGGTCCGTGTGATTCTCCTGCTGTTAAATAACGCATGCTATCTCCTTTATCGATTCTTACTGTAAGAAGTCTCTCATTTCTTCCAATAGGACTGGATGAATCTGACAAGTTCCAATTTCAGGTACCAAAACAAGTTTCAATTGATTGCCCCTCGCCTTCTTGTCTAAGGTCAAGGCCTGATAAAGCTTTTCCTTATCCCAAGTATGGAATTCTACTGGTAAGCCAAATTTTTGACACATTTGACGAATAGCCTGCGTTAAACCGGCTTGAACCAATCCCTTAGCTTCTGCCACCTTAGTGACTTGTACCATTCCAATCGCAACGGCTTCTCCGTGCATGACCTGACCATAACCGGCTGTTGCTTCGATCGCATGGCCAAGGGTATGACCAAATTCAGATAAAGGCGAATGCCTTGATCTAGCTCATCTTCGACGACCATCTTGCGCTTGACTTGACAGGAATGGGCAATCAGGGATTCTGCATGCTCATAAATAGACTCAATGGAGCCATCCATTTGATCCAGTTCTTCCCATAAGGCAGGATCTTCGATGAGACCGTACTTAATGACTTCCCCCATGCCCTCGACCAACTCGCGCTTGCCAAGAGTCCGTAGCACTTCAGGGTCAATCAATACCCCATCCGGTTGGGCAAAGGTTCCTACCATGTTCTTAGCATAGAGTGTATTGACTCCGGTCTTACCTCCGATAGAGGAGTCAACCTGAGCCGTCAAACTAGTCGGTACTTGGACGAAATGGATTCCTCGCATATAGGTGGATGCTACAAAGCCAGCTAGATCACCAACAACACCACCTCCAAGAGCGAGGATGCCATCTGATCGTGTCATCCCATTCTTGGCTAAGAATTCATAGACTTTTTGAACGGTCGTCAGATTTTTACTAGCTTCTCCTTCTAGGAACTCAAAGCTAATCACTGTAAATCCTTCACTTTCAAGGCTTTTTACCACCTGACTTGCATAAAGAGACCCTACATGATTGTCTGTAATGACTGCTACTTTTTGAGCTTCCCATAAATGACTGAGCCAGGTTCCAACCTTTTGGATCGCTCCATTCTCAATGACAATCTCATAACCATTCTTTGGTAGATCAACATTCACCTGCATAAGGATCTCCTTTAAAATCCATGTGAAAAAAATTACAATTTCACTATTGTATAAAAATAGAAAACAGAGCATACTTGATTAAGTTTTTCTGTTTTCTTCCATCATTTTTCTAATACATAATCTGGGTATTCCAATTTCAAAGCTTGCCAGACTTCCTCTTCCGGGAAAGTTTTATCCGTCATCAGTTCGAAGGCAACGGCAGCTTGTTGGAAGAGCATTCCCAAGCCATTTAATGTTTTGGCCCCTTGTTCTTCTGCTAATTGAAGAAATGGTGTCTTGGCAGGAAAATAAGCTAAATCAGCCACTAGACAACCTTTAGGAAAGATAAAGTCTTTCGGAATAGGGAGAGAAGACCCGTCCATTCCAAGTCCTGTAGCATTGATCAATAAATCCGTCCCCTCTATCGTTGCATTTAACTGATCCCGACTGGATAAGTCATGAAGGACAATTGAAACATCAAGAGTTTCGGATAGTGGAGCAAAGATAGCCTGATACTTATCTAAACTTTCTGGACGAACAAATAAATGAATCTCGCCAACTCCTTGCCGAATAGCCTCTACAACAATAGCAGTCGCAGCACCACCCGCTCCTAAAAGGACAAGTTTCTTATTCTTTATCGAAAAAGTCTTAGGGAGACTCTTTAGAAAACCAAGTCCGTCTGTGTTGTAGCCTGTTAAACGACCATCTTTCTGAACAATCGTATTGACCGAACCAATAAGTTGTGCGCTTCCATCTACCTGATCTAAAAATGGCAAGACCTTTTTCTTGTAAGGCATGGAAATATTAGCGCCCAACATATTCAGTACCCGTAACTGTTGAAGACTTTGTTCGACTTGTTCTTCTTCCACTTCCCAAGCAAGATAGACTACATTGGTCGCGGTTAGTTGATAAGCCTGATTGTGAATAAAGGGTGAGATACTATGACGAATGGGCTTGGCAATCACGGCAGCCATTCGCGTATAGCCATCAATCTTCATCTAAGATCTCCCGAATCTTGTGCATGCTGGACAAGCTAATTTGTCCTGGTGCACTTTCCACTCCTACACTAGCATAGGACCAAACAGAACCGGTTAAATCGGCAGCGATGCGAGAGATTCGGCCGATTTTCCCCATAGAAATGGTAACGAACTCTTGTTCAGGATTAAGTGTCTTAAAGCCACGTGTATAGTTCATTAGGTCCAGAACATCCTGCTCGGTATGAGCCATCACAGATACCTTGACCAATTTCGGTGTAAAGCTGGTTAATTCAGACATAATCTCCATCATATTCTCAGGGGTTTCCTGGAAATTATGGTAGCTTAAGCAAAGATTGGAATAATCCATCATCTGATTAAATTCGGCCTGATGACCAAAGTACTCAAAATCGACATAATCCGGATGGTAGATGTTGTTGATATCATGGATAAGCGCTACGTACTCTTCACCAGAAAGCTCAATTTCTCCTCCCTGCTCCCGGGTCCGTAGCGTAAATAAAATCTCACGACCTGCAAATTTTTCAAAGATGGCAGGCGCCACTTGTAAGATATCATTTTTGTCCAAGTAATCCGCACGCCATTCAATCACATCTGCATCTTGATAACGACTGGCATCAATGGCCTGTGCTTCTTCAAAATTTCTTGGCATTACAGAAACGACTAATTTCATTGATCCACCCTAATCGTAAATACTTTTAAGTAATTACTACTTTCTTCTTTTTCGTTATATCGAAAATCAGCTGGAAGTCCGACCTCACTGATATACCGATGTTTCCGGCCTTTAAAGCCCTTTTCAATTTCTTTCTTAAATTTATCCCGACTGACATTTGCAGCATTCGTACTAGCAATCAAAATTCCTTTTGGTTTCAAGATTTCTAGGGACTGCTCGATTAGTTTGTGGTAATCCTTCGCAACTGAGAAGGTACGCTTCTTATTGCGAGCAAAACTCGGCGGATCTAAAACGATCACATCATAAGTCAAGCCATGACGCTTAGCATACTTATAATAATCAAAAACATCCATGACGATAAAGCGGTGCTGGTCCAATGCTAGACCATTTGCCACAAAATGAGCTTCAGATAGTTCACGACTCCGCTTAGCCAAATCAACAGAGGTTGTTTCTACTGCTCCTCCCATAGCCGCTGCTACCGAAAAAGCCGCTGTGTAAGAAAACATATTGAGCAAGCTTTTACCTGCAGCTAAGCCATCTACTAAGCTAGCACGCACATCGTGTTGGTCTAAGAAAATCCCTGTCATCAAGCCATCATTCAGAAATACTTGGTAGCGAACACCATTTTCCAAAATCAAAAACTGCTCTGGAGCTTCTTGACCAAAAAGATGGGCTGACTCATAACCTGGATCCTTGAAACGGATTTTTTCATATCCTCCCAAGACCTCTGGAAAGACTTCTTGAAAAACCGCAACAAGCAACTCTCTGATTTGATAAACAAAGGCATTGTAGATGGAAAAGACGGCATAATCTCCATAGAGATCAATGGTCAAGCCACCAAATCCGTCGCCTTCTTGATTAAATTCTAAAAGCTGTATCCAATTCCGACTGATAATAAGACTGGCGCTTGGACTTGGCCTTAGCAAATAGCTGACTAAAGTAAGCCTGATCCAAGGTGATTTTCTTGGTAGAAATGACCCAACCAAGTCCCTTGTTTTGCTCTGAAAGGTAGCCTGTCCCTAGAAAATGGCCCGAAGCTGTGACCAGCTCAACCACCTCATTGTCAAAGGGGAGTTGCCCAAAATCAATCTTCTCTAAAATCTTATAACCTTTATGGATTTTCTTCTCAACTTGTCGGTTAATTATCAGCTTTTTCATACTCTCTATTGTATCAAAATTTTCAAAATTTCACAAAGTCTCTTCCTTAAAAATACGACTTATATTGTTGATTTGAAAACCTTATTTGACATTCTCCCTACTTTTGTTGACTAATTGATTCATCATCTCAGACTTTAACGTTTTGTCCCGAATTAAACACTTGCTATATTTTCAAAACGTTTTAAATTATGGTATACTGTTGTAAGAAAATTTTTAGGAAATAAGGCAAGGAAGTATATTTTTGTGAAAAAAATTACCAAAACGATACTCGATGCTATGAGTACCAGACTAGGATTTGTCTTTACCCTACTGTTGCTATATTGGTTTAAAACCATGTGGGCCTATACAGTAGACTTTAATTTAGATATTCAAGGCTTCTATCAGGTTTTTCTCGCAGTCATTAACCCGATACCGTTAAGCCTCTTATTGATCGGTCTCGCTTTTTATATTAAGAGAACCAAACTCTTTTATTTGCTATCTTTTAGCATCTATGTCATTTTATTTATCTGGTTGATTTCCAACTCGATTTATTATCGTGAGTTTACAGACTTCGTAACGGTTAATACCATGCTGGCCTCTAGTAAGGTTTCCGCTGGTCTTGGAGCTGCAGCCTTAGAATTATTCCGTCCCTGGGATATTATCTATATTTTAGACTTCCCGATTCTAGCTTTCCTCTTCTTAAAGAAATTGGTCAAACTAGATCACCGTCCCTTTAACAAACGGGCAAGTTTTGCAGTGACTTCGCTCTCTGCTATGCTCTTCTCTGCCAACCTTTTCTTGGCAGAGATTGACCGTCCGGAATTGTTAACGCGTGGCTTCTCTAACTACTATGTAGTTCGTGCGCTTGGTTTACCTGCCTTTTTGGGTTACAGTGCCAACCAGACTTACATGGCCAATAAAGAACGCTCAAAGGCTTCTGAGGTTGACTTGAAGCCAGTTGAAGAGTATGTTGCTAGCCATTATGCTCAACCAAACCCTGAAACCTTTGGACTTGCTAAAGGTCGTAATGTTATCTATATCCATTTGGAAAGCTTCCAACAATTCTTGATCGACTATAAATTGAAAGTCGATGGCAAAGAATACGAAGTGACCCCTTTTATCAACTCGCTCTACCATTCAAACGAAACCTTTGCATTTGCCAATGTCTTCAACCAGGTAAAAGCTGGTAAAACATCGGATGCAGAAACCATGATTGAGACTGGCTTGTTCGGTTTGAACCAAGGTTCCTTTATGGTGAACTACGGTGGGACCAATACCCAGCAAGCAGCTCCTTTCATTCTTTCAAAGAATGGCTACCAATCCAGTGCTGTTTTCCACGGAAATGCTGGAAGCTTCTGGAACCGTAATACAGCCTACAAACAATGGGGCTACCATTACTTCTTTGATGCCTCCTATTTTACCAAGCAAGATGATACCAACTCCTTCCAGTATGGACTTAATGACAAGATCATGTTGAAGGATTCCATCAAGTACTTGGAACACATGCAACAACCGTTTTATACTAAGTTCATTACCGTTTCCAACCACTATCCTTATACGACGAGTCTGATTGGGGACGAAATTGGCTTCCCTCTTGCAGAGACGCAAGATGAAACCATTAATGGCTATTTTGCAACAGCCAACTACTTGGATGCTTCCATCAAGGCCTTCTTCGATTATCTCAAAGCTTCTGGTCTTTATGAGAACTCCATTATTGTTCTGTACGGGGACCACTACGGTATTTCTAATTCTCGTAATCCAGCTCTGGCTCCTTTGCTAGATAAGAACTCTGAAACTTGGTCTAGTTATGACAATGCCATGTTGCAACGCGTACCGTATATGGTGGTCATTCCTGGTATGGACAAGGGGAAAGTGATTGAGACCTATGGTGGAGAGATTGATATGCTTCCAACATTAGAACACTTGTTAGGAATTGATTCTAAGAACTTCCTTCAAGTTGGTCAAGACTTGTTATCTCCAAATCATAGCCAAATCGTAGCTTTCCGTTCTGCTAACTACTTTGTGACTCCTGAGTATACAAGTTACAGTGGCCGAACCTATTACACCAAGACTGGTGAAGAAATCACCAATCCAGACGAATCAACGAAAGAGCAACTGGATAAAATCCGTGAGGCAGCGAATTTACAACTCAAGATTAGTGATAGTATCCAAACAGGAGACCTCTTACGATTCTATACAGGAAATGATCTTGGTAAAGTCAACCCGGATGACTACTCCTACAATAACTCGATGAAAGCATTGAAGAAAATTGAAAAAGAAAAAGGGGATGCCTCAACCAGCCTCTATAGCCAAAGAGGCAATCAATCAACAGTAGATCTCTTCAAAGCGCCAAGCTATAAGGAACTCCACCCTGAACAGTTCAGTTCCTCTTCTTCAAGTGAAGATTCCAGCTCAAGTAGTTCTAGCTCATCTTCATCAGAAAAAAATGAGAGTGGGACAGAAATCGGTAATTCGTTAGAATTCGATTTCGTCGTCCCACCTCCGCACAGTTGAGTAGGGGCTGTAAAAGCTGATAAAATCAGCGTAGTAGAGCCCACTCAACCACTGCGTATTGATCGACAATCCAAAAAAATTGAGAGGCTAGGACTTTTGTCCTAGCCTCATTTTTTTTATTTATTTCTTCCATTCAAAGACAGAAGCTGTTAAATTCTCTACATAGAATGGACGTTTGTTTCGGCTATTTCCAACAAGGAGCTCAAGATGATTTGCGTTCTGGAGATAGAATGGTAGTCCACTGGTGTTAAAGATAACATAATAGTGTTTATCCCAGGTCAATTCAAAGACCACAACACCACTACCCATATCGGCAGTATGTACAAAGACATGTTGATAAATCTCCTCATAAGATTCGAGGGACAAGGCAGGTAGGGTCTTCTTCAAATGAATGATTTGACGCACATATTCGATTGTATCCTTGTTGACAGATACTAAATCCCAATCGACTTGGTTGACGGCATCTGGCGCATTATAGGAATTCATAGCCCGTTCTCGATCTTCCTGTGTCACTTCACCATCTTCACCCGTTGCAACTAGTTTGGTTCGTAGAAACTCTTGACCAACCTGCATAAAGGCCATCCCTTGGAAGAGGAGATTCATGGCTGTCGCCATTTCTACCTGCTTCTTAATTTTTTCCTGAGAATCATTTGGATGGACATAAGAAAGTAAATCGTAGAGGTTGTAGTTGTCATGGGCTTCAACATAGTTGAGGACCTGACTTGGAGTTAGGAAGGATCCCAACTCTGCACTTCCCAGAACGGAGCGCGCAATGATATCTTCTGTAGACTTCCGACTGACATAGCCACGTTTGATGGATCCGAAGACTTCAGCTCCCTTAATGGCATCTCGAGAGGTATCATTAAAGAAACCGACTTGGGCCATTTGATAAGCATTGTCCTTTTTGGCCTTATCTTCTGGAGCCAACCCTGTCCCCATATCCCAACCTTCTCCATAAAGGAGAATTCGTGGATCAATTGCGTCCATGGCTTCACGGATTTCATTCATAGTATCCACATCGTGAATCCCCATTAAGTCAAAGCGGAAACCGTCAATCTTATATTCTGTTACCCAATGAGTCAAGGAATCAATCATGAATTTGCGGTACATCTCATGCTCACTGGCCGTCTCATTCCCAACTCCTGTACCATTTTGGAAGGATCCATTTGGATTCATCCGGTAGTAATAATCAGGAACGGTTGTTTGGAAAGGTCCATCTTCTGTCGAATAGATATGATTATAGACCACATCCATGACGACCGAAATACCCGCTTCATGATAGGCGTGTATCATTTCTTTTAACTCGCGCATGGTGGTCTTAGGATCGTGAGGTTTGGTCGAGTAACTAGTCTCTGGAGCAGAGTAATTCTGCACATCATAGCCCCAATTGTAGAGGACATTCCCGTCTTCATCATAGGTCTTATAGCGGTCGGTCACTGGTTGCAGTTGAACTACATTGACCCCTAATTCCTTGATATAGTCAAAGGCTGTGGCATCGCCTTGGGCGTTCTTCGTCCCAGTCTGGTGAGCTCCTCGGTAGGTTCCTCGATAGGCTTCATCCACACCGGAAGTCGGAGAGATGGTCAAATCCCGGACGTGCATTTCATAGACAACCGCCTGACAAGGATTATCCAGACGCCAGTCAGCCTTTTCATAAGCTTCTGACTGAAAGGCAGGGAAGATGCAATCCTGATGAGAAAGAATGGCAGATTTCTTCCCATTTTTCACTGGTAGCGATCGTATATGGATCACGCGCAATCTCTGTGTGGTAATCAAAATAAACCTTATACTGATAGGCTAGTCCACTGAGGTTTCCCATGACATCTGCATACCAGACACCACAGTTATTGCGAACATGGTCGCTAGATTCTCTCTGACCACGAACCATTGGGACAACCTTCCAGACCTTGCTGTCATTGGCGACAGAATCATAGATAAGAAGGTCTACTTTATTGGCAGTAGGTGCCCAAAGTTTAAAGCGGTAATCATCATCTTGCTGGCGATATCCCAACCAACCCTGATAGCCCCATTTGGCATCAAATTCCTGGTAATGAGTCGCCATATCAAAAGCGTGTGGCTTCCGACGGCTGTATTCATGACTGGTCATTGCAGCCTGCAAAGAATAATAAACGGTGTCATCTCCTTGAATCAACCAGACTTCCCGCACTTTCCCTTCTGGTAAAAGCTCAATATGGTATTCATCCGACTGACTAAGCCAGTTTCCTTCCTTGATGATGACATGGCCAATGTGTTGAGGTGTCTCACAGTTATAAACTAAGAGCCCCTCAACTCCAAAATAATCGAGCTTGGAGAAAGACACTTCCTCTCCCCATACTCCTTCATGCCACTTCCACATATCACGGGCAAAATAATCACCTACGGGATGGTGGTAGTGGATTTTTACTTGATACTGATGCATCGTATTGTATTTCCTATTTCCTAATTAACTAAGTAAGAAGAAACTGGCATTGCCCACTCTCAGCAATGTTTCTCCATTATTCTTCTAATTTATATTCTGAATGAACCAGAGCATCGTCATTAATTTCATCGATGTTGGCAAAAAAATTCTAAGTGATTGTGAAAGACTTCCAGTTCTACTGGCGTATCGCCACCATATTCACCATCTAAATTGATTTTTAAACTCTTCCTTGTTGTCCAAAAACTTCAATCTTCAATTTAGAAGTCTTGAGGTATTCAATATTTGAATCGTTGACGTGTTTTCCACCATTAACGGCTTGCATAATGAGGGACAACATATCAAATAATTTAGCAGTTTTCACTAAGATCAAGGTGAAATTCCCATCATCAAGTTTAGCATCTGGTGCCACACTTTCAAAGCCACCGATTGAATTGGTCAAAGCCACGAAGACAAGCGAAACTGGTCCAACATAGACCCCATTATCGTGCTCAATCCGCACCTTGCGGGTTTTATTCTTAGGGAACTTCTTCACTGCCTCCGCTACGTAAGCAAAGTAGCCATAGCGCGACTTCACCTCACTCGGCACACTAAAGGTCAATTCAGACAAAGTCCCTGCAGCGGCAATATTGATAAAATATTTACTTCCGTAAGCACGGCCAATATCCATTTGAATGGTTTGATTCTTCTCAATGATCCGCGCAGCAGCTACTGGATCTCCCATCGGAATCTTCAGAGCACGTGCGTAATCATTGGTTGTACCAGTAGGTATAAAAGCCATTTTTGGACGATGTTCGAGGCTAGCAACCCCGTTGACCACCTCATTAATGGTCCCATCTCCCCCGGCAGCAACGATCAAATCAAAACCGGCTTTTGCAGCTCGCTCTGCTTCTAACTGGGCTGATAAGGGCTCAGGAGTGGTCTGATAGGCACTTGTTTCGTAGCCTACATCCTCTAACACATCCAAGACTTCTGCGATGTTCTTTTTAATGATTTCCTGACCAGAAGTCGGATTATATATCACTCGTGCTTTTTTAATCTTATTTTCCATACATGCCTCTATAAACTTTCAAGCCAGGCTTCATCCTGTATTTCAATCGATAATTCCTGCGCTTTGCTTAATTTACTTCCCGCATCGCTACCTGCAACTAATAGGTCTGTTTTCTTGGACACGGAGCCTGTGACTTTAGCCCCTAAGGCTTCTAATTTAGACTTAGCTTCCGAACGTGTCAGTCGTTCCAGTTTACCGGTTAAGACAACTGTTTTACCAGACAATGGTGCATCTGCCGCAACCTTTTGACCTAAGTAATCTAAGTTTACCCCAGCTTCCTTAAGCTCTTCTAAAAGAAGTTGAGAACCTTCTAGAGCAAAGTAACGCTTGAGACTTTCTGCAACTACCATTCCTAAACTGTCTATCGCCGCAATCTTTTCAACCTCTGCCTCAGCTAAGGCTGGAATGGAATGAAACTCCTGGAGCAAGAGCTGGCTAGCCTTACTCCCCACATGACGAATTCCCAGACCAAACAATAGTTTTTCAGCAGAATTCCCCTTTGATGACTGGATCGCATCTACTAATTTTTGAGCAGATTTTTCTTTAAAGCCATCCAATTGTAAGAGATCATCCACGGTCAGGCGATAAATACCTGCTACATCTTGAACCAGTTCTTTAGCAAACAGTTTTTCAACCACTGCTGGCCCCAAGCCTGTAATGTTCATGGCATCCCGGCTAGCAAAGTGAGCGAGTCCTTCTTTTATTTGAGCCGGACAGCGGGGATTGATACAACGCAAGGCCACTTCATCTTCAAAATGAAGGAGCTCGCTCTGACAACTCGGACAGTGGCTTGGAATCTCTAATTTTTCTTCCGATACGCGCTTATCCATGACAACTCGTAAGACAGCTGGGATAATGTCCCCGGCCTTATAAACAATGACCGTATCATCCTTGCGAATATCTTTCTCAGCAATGTAATCCACATTATGGAGAGTAGCTCGACTAACCGTCGTCCCTGCCAACTGAACGGGCGTCAAATTAGCCGTTGGTGTCACCACTCCTGTCCGACCCACTGTCCAATCAATGGACAAGAGTTTTGCTTCCTTCTCCTCAGCTGGGAATTTGTAAGCCACTGCCCATTTGGGAGCCTTGACAGTAAATCCAAGTTCTTCTTGAACAGCTAGATCATTTACTTTAATCACGACTCCGTCAATATCATATGGAAGTTGATCGCGCATGGCTGCCACTTCTTGAATATAAGCCCAGACTTGCTCGATACTGGTCGCTGTCTTGTGATGAGGATTGACGACAAAACCGAGGCCGTTTAATTTAGCCAATACCTTCTCTTGGGTCGCTTGATCAGTAGGACTAGCTTCCTGGTAGAGGAAGGTTGCGAGCTTGCGCTCTGCAACAATCTTTGTATCCAACTGTCTCAGAGTACCGGCTGCAGCATTTCGAGGATTCGCAAACTCTGCCTCTCCATTTTCTTGGCGGGACAAATTTACGGCATCAAAAGACGCACGGGGCATGTAACATTCTCCGCGAACGGTTAATGTAAGAGGTTGCGGTAAGACTAGAGGAATATCGCGAACTCGCTTGAGGTTCTCGGTGATATTTTCTCCAATGCTCCCATCCCCCCGTGTAGCACCCGTTTCAAGGACACCATCAACATAAGAAAGTGAAATAGATAGGCCATCAATTTAACTCACATACATAGGTGACAGATGGAAATTCCTTGCGAACCCGTTGGTCAAAGGCAACCAATTCTTCATAGGAGAAGGCGTCCTGTAAGCTATAAAGCGGGTAAGTATGCTGGTATTTTTCAAATCCTTTGAGAATAGTTCCTCCGACCCGATGGGTTGGACTATTGGGTTGGACCAATTCTGGATGAGCTTCCTCTAAAGCAACCAATTCCCGATAAAGCAGGTCGTACTCATAATCCGATACGGAAGGAGCATCTTTTGTATAATATTCTTCTGCATATTTGTTTAGTAAGTTTACTAACTCTTTTATTCTGGTTTCCATATCTCTATTTTACCATAAAAACGCTTTACTGTGCCCTTTCTGACTACTTCACATGCGAAAAAATATCGTTTTTCAGAAGGGATTGGAATCGGTATGGACATCAAAAAAGAGGCTAGGACAAAAGTCCTAGCCTCTCAATTGTCTTTGGATTATCGAGCAAGACGCAGTGGTTGAGTGGGCTCTACTACGCTGATTTCATCAGCTTTTACGCCCTACTCAACGGTGCGGAGGTGGGACGACGAAATCGAATTCTAACGAATTACCGATTTCTGTCCCACTCTCTAGTGGATTATTGAGTTAAATCAATTCGTTGGGCAATCTTTTTAATCAAAATAGCTCCAACAATCAGGGAAGCAAATTCACCCAAACCAGTTGTCAACCAATTCAAGAAGAATGGTGTTTTGTTTAGAATATGCAATTCTAGGGCAATCGTAAACATAGAGAGGGCAAAGAAAATTGAGAATAAGAAATGATCCTTACGAATCCATCCATTAAAGAGATCTGTCTTTTCATAGCGTTTAAAAAGATAGACTCCAAGTGTAACGAAGACCAAGGTAGATCCACCACCAACGATCACGTCGACAATTCCATAACTCAAGAAGTTAGAAATCATACACCCAATGGTAACCGACCAAATGTATTTCCGATTGTAGAAAGCCATGAAGTTGAGCATTTCAGAAACACGGAATTGAATCTCGTTGCTTCCAATCGCATTCAACGGGGGCGTAATGGTCAAGGCCACATAGAGAGCTGCAACTAAGGCAATCTGTGCCAAGTCACGAACAGTATAGTTTTTCATCGTTTTCTCCTTTAGCGGTTTTCCCGCGTCTAATATGCTTGGTGAAAGAAGCTAAGCACCAAGGGTTGAGTTTCGCTAATGAAGCTCATCTGAACGAGTTGCATTCAACAAATCAACTTTATAAGTATAGCACAAATAAGGGAATTATGATAGACTAATTGTATGAAAAAACTAGTCCATCGAATCTTTGATAATGAAATTTTAGCCTACCTGATTTTTGGTGTTGCTACAACGATTGTTTCTGTTGCTACTCGGCTGATTGTTTTCCAACTGACAGACCAGGAACAACTAGCTACCTTGATTGGAAATATTGCAGGAATACTTTTTGCCTTTGCTACCAACGATACCATTGTCTTTAAACAAGAAAGAAAAGGCTGGTTGAAACGGTTAATTGTCTTCTCTTTTGCTAGAATGGGGACACTCGTGCTGGACCTCCTGATGACTACCATCTTTGTGACCCAGTATCCACAAATCATTGGTCAGTTCGTTAATATGAATCGGACGGCTATCAATACCATCGAAACCTTTGCCGCCCAATTTATGATTGTCATTTTGAACTATGTTTTCAGTAAACTATTTGTCTTCCGAAATAAGAAGTGACATCTCATTATACACAGAAAAACCGTCAGAACTCTTATAACTCTGACGGTATTTTTTATACTTCTAGACTAGATACTTGGGCGCTTACATAATAAATCTTACCTTCCACACCAAAATAGTCCTTAACCAATCCTTTTAATTCATCCATCGCTTCTTTGGCCCGTTCTGCTTGCTCTTCAGTCACTGCCTCCATCACAAGAATAGCCTGTCGAGTCTCTTCTGTCAGCATGGTCCTTTGGGCTTCCCGCCAGTTTAAACAACGGCAAACAGCTCCCTCTTGATCATAATAAATAATTTCTTCCGGCAAAGCTGGAGCATCCTCCTCCGCTCCTAGCGGGAAGAATGGCTCTCCCCCCTTGGCTTTCCAAGAGATAATCCTCCAGCTAACTTTTCCATATCTTCACCACCACAGGGGATAGCATAAGCAAGAGATACACTATTGTAGAGATCAACCAAAGGATTAATGGGATAAAACTCCCGTCCTTGTGACACACGTTTCAATAAGGCTTCAATGGAAGAACGAGCTCCTTTTTTGGTCTTAAATTTGGTAAAAGCCTGACGCCATTCTTGTACGACTGGACTAGCAGTGAACTGCTCTTCATCAATGAAGACTTTTGATCGTGCAACTCCCTTGTCGAGTAGATCCTTAAAATAAGGATCCTTACTCTCGTCAACATGATTGTCGATATCTTCTACTGTCATCACCACTACTTGTGCTTGGGGAAACAAGTCCCAAAACTCTTGATCTACTGTAAATTTCATTTCTTTTCCTCACTATAGTTTCTTTTTTGACCTTTTTTCACTAGCTCCCAATCCGCTGCTACGTTTTCTCTCATTTTAGCAAGCCATTCTTCTAATTGAAGGATTTCTGCCTTTGAAAAACCTTTTAAGGCAGTGTTCTCAGAATAAGCATGCTCAGCAAGGATAAAAGGATAAAGCTTTTGTCCCTTTTCCGTTAGGATCCATTTTTTTATCTTTTGATTTGAAGGATCAGTTAATTCTCGGATGAAACCTTTATCAGCTAATTTTTTAACAGAGCGGGCTACTGTTGAGCGATCCACTTTTAATAAATCGGATAACTCCTCTTGAATTATTCCTGGCTGCTCTCCAATTCGTACTAAATATAGGTATTGGCCTCTTGCCAGTTCCAAATCTCGGAACTCAATATTGGCAATCGAATCTAAGGCTCGGGCTATGATGCCAATCTCTCTTAGAACTTTCATCTGCTCCTCCTTTCTTTATGAATGATTTTATCACATTTTTATTGCAAATGCAACAAAAATAACAACCACAAAAAAGCCGGCTGAAGACCGGCTTTTTCAAATTTTGTTTCTTTAAGATCATTCCTGATTTTTTCTCAAGTTTTTAAGATGGAAACGACGCTTAAGTGACGCTTCTTTTTGGTGAAAAGCTACCTTAGAAGACTTGTACTTGGCTACCACATCCCCATCTTTTGTTTCAAATCTCGCTTCGATGGCATATTGGATACTAGCATTTAAGATACAGCCAATAATCAACACCTTAGCTACCAGAATAAACCAGAACATAATGACCGCTAAGAGGACTGAACCGAAGAAACGGGCATCTAAGAAATTAGTAATATAACGATCAACATACTTCCAGAAGATATTGAGGGTTACATAGAGAATCACAGTTACAAAGATGGCCCCAGGGAAGACATAGCGAAACTTAGGAATTTTGATATTGGGTAGGGTGTAATAGAGCAAGAGCAAGGTTAAAAAGAGCAGGAAGTAAACCGAAGGTCCTGAAATATTTAAGAGGCGAAGGTAGATACTTTCGTCAAACTTGAAAATTTCATAGACGGAACGAATAATCATCCGGCCAAACATGGTCAAAACCAGAGATAGACCAAACAGACCTTGCAGAGCAAAACTAATCAAAATACTGAAGATTCTCGCCCAGATAATCCCCCTCTCCTTCTCCACTCCATAACTTTTATTGAAGGCTCTCTGCAGGTAAGCAATACACTGTGAGGAGACCCATAAAGCCGAAATGATGGAGAAACTCAGTAAACCAGTAGACGGCTTAGTAAGCACTGATGAAATCACTTGCAAGACAATGCGGTACATGGAGGCAGGTAATACTTCACGCAAGGTCAGCAAAATCTGAGTCGGACGAATCTGGAAGTAAGGGAGGATATTGGCTGCAATCAACAATAAAGGGAGAATGGAGATCAATAAATAATAGGCCACTGCTATACTTGTGATGTCCGATTCAGAGGCCATATAAAAGCGCAAGAACCCCTTTATAAACGGTCGTTGGCCTAGCCATTTTAGAAACTTCTTCATATCTTTCCTCCCCTAAACAAAGTCATAAAAAGAGAAAAGAGCGAAACCGTTATTTATCTTCAGCTCCATTCTTTCCTCTCTACTTGTTTTAATAGGTTCCTTCTTCACCTTGACTTGTCAAAATAACCGGTCCATCTTTAGTAATAACAAACTGATGTTCGTACTGACAAGAAAGTCCACCGTCAAGGGTTTTGTGGGCCCAACCTGTCTTCATATCGGTATCGATTTCCCAAGTTCCGGTATTAATCATTGGTTCAATGGTGAGTACCATCCCTTCACGTAAGCGCAAGCCACGTCCTGCACGTCCGTAATGAGGCACCATTGGTTCTTCATGCATAGTTGGTCCTACACCGTGACCGACCAAATCGCGTACTACACCATAACCTTTGCTTTCAGCATATTCTTGAATCGCTGCTCCGATATCTCCTAGACGATTTCCGACAACCGCTTGTTCAATCCCCCTATAGAGACATTCCTTGGTGACATCCATAAGATCTTTGACTTCTTGGGAAACATTCCCAACTGCATAGGCCCAGCAAGAATCAGCCAAACCACCAGAGTAGTTTTCTGTATACTTTTTCACCTGTGCAACATTATCAAAGTCCAACTTTGAGACATCAACAACAGACTTGTCTAAGGGCTCGGACAAGACCATATCCACCTTTAAGAGATCACCGTCTTTTAAGACATAGTGGCGAGGAAAGGCGTGAGCTACCTCATCATTGATCCCACAACATGTCGCATAGGGATAGTCCATCAAGCTTCCTTCTACACCAATCTGAAGGGGCAAGACATTAGCTTCTTTACAGCGACGTCGAACATACTCTTCTACTTCCCACAGATCGAGACCTGGTTTGATCAAATCCCGAAGGCCAATATGGATACTAGCAAGAAAGTCTCCTGCTCGGTCCATGGCTTCGATTTCACGCTGTGATTTCAATGTAATCATCTATTTCCTACTTCCATTCTAATTAATTTTCAAAGTGACGGTGGCCTTCGTAACTAACTGTAAATTCAAATACAAATCAAAATCTATAATAGCCGATCGTCTAGTCTGTCGGACAATACGCGTTTCAATCCGCAAGGTATCGTCCACTTGAACAGCTTGGAGGTAATAGACCAAGAGCTGTTCGATGATTAAATTTTTCCCAGAATTCATCATGAGCTGGCGAGTGACTGTTGTTAGAACTTCAGTGAGAACGCCATTGGAGAGAACACCACTCTTTTCTAACATACTCGGTTCAACCGTCAATTCAAAATGATTGGCTTGAAGAACTACTTTTTGACTGATTTGTTCACTAAAGGTTGGCAAGCCTGACAATTGCTCCTTGCTCATCCGGTCCATGACCGCACGACGAGTAATAACCCCTAATAGGGTCTGATTGCTGCGAATAACAGGAATCATCTCAAAATCTTCTGCAATCATGCGTTGACTGACATTGGCGATACTAGATGATAGGTTTGTCGTAAAGACGCTACGGGACATGACCTTGTCCAGAGTTGTCTGGGGCGTCTTGTCTCCGGCATCTCGCATGGTCACTACCCCAACAACCATCTGGTGTTGATTAACGACAGGAAAACGACTAAACCGGCTCTTTCTTACCAAATCTAAATAGTCACGTACGGTATCTGTTTCCCGTAAAAAACCGTATTCATGCATGGGCGAATAGACTTGTTCGACCGTTAAAATATCTGTTTTTATTTGCATATTAGCGAGAGCACGGTTGATCATGGTCGCCACGGTATAGGTATCATGCTTAGTACGTAAGATAGGAGTTTGACCACTGCAACCCAGTTCCAAAAATAGAAGGATCGACGTCAAAGCCACCGGTTACAAGAACAGCATTGTCGTGTTGGAGGGCCAGACGCTGGATATTGGTCCGGTCTCCCACAATGAGGAGTCCACCTTCAGAGACATAATCTAAAAATATGCTCTTCTGTCATGGCCCCGATATAAAAACTTGTTGAACTCTCGTTCCAGCCCTTCTTTTCCTGCCAAGACTTCCGAACCGGTAATTTCTACAATCTCTCGGAAAGTCAGATGTTCTAGGACTGCCTTTTTGGACTTGACACGAACTGTCCCACTACGAGGTCTCGTTTCAACAATTCCACGATTTTCAGCTTCTTTAATGGCCCGATAGGCGGTCCCATCACTCACCTGCAAATAATTCGAGATACTTCTCACACTGACACGTTTGCCAATGGGTAGTTTCTCCAAATAATCTAAAATCGCTTGGTGTTTACTCATTGAGATCTCCTCTATCTATGCAGAACTCGTAATAATCCCGCATCTTTCGGGTATAGCGGTCACTCCCCTTGAATTGCCGTTTCAAACTATAACCGGCATGTAAAGCCACCTGTTGACTGGCAATATTTTCAACATGGGTAATGATTCGGACTTGTTTGAGATGAAATTCCTGAAAGGACAAGAAGGTAATCTCTTTGACAACCTCTGTCATGAGGCCTTGACCCCAATAGTCCTTGTGTAAGAAATAACCAAGTTCAGCTTCTTTCTTAATTTCATCCAACTTTTCAAACTTAATCGATCCAATCACACGGTCTGTTCCCTTGTCACAAATCGCCCATATTCCTAAAGGATTCCTTAGAAAATAATTGGCCAAGACATACTGGCATTCCTCTAGGGACGTTTGTGCTGGGAAAATAAAAGGCAAATTCTCTGGATTGGAGGATATGGTATAAAAGTCAGCGGCATCACTATATAGAAAGGGCCTCAAGAAGAGGCGCTCTGTTTCAAAACATGAAAATGCTGCTAGTTGCGTCCAAATGTTCATAAAAATCGTTCGTTATGCTTCATCAATCAGCTCGATGTCAGCTCCCAATTGTTGCAATTTTTCAATAATATGCGAATAGCCACGAAGGATAAACTCAATATTGGTAATTTCCGTTCTACCCTGAGCCATCAAACCGGCAATCACCAAGGCAGCCCCTGCACGCAGGTCTGTCGCCTTAACTGGAGCTCCTGTTAATTGGTTTGGTCCTTGGTAAACAATGCGATCACCAACTGTTTCAATGGTCGCTCCCATGCGCATCAATTCAGCCACATGGTTGACCCGCTTTTGATAAATGGTATCTACGATGCTTCCCTTTCCATTAGCGGTCAAGAGCAAAGGAGTCAAGGGTTGTTGCAAATCCGTTGCAAAGCCAGGGTAAGGAGAGGTTTTAATGTGAACAGCTTTCAGATTTTCTTGCTTTTCAACAAACACACTATCCTCAGAAATGGTCATCCGAACACCCATTTCTTCCAGCTTAGCGATAAAGCTTTCCAAGTGTTCATAAAGGACATTGTTGATTTGAATCCCTTCTCCAACAGCTGCAGCAAGGGCGATATAGGTCCCTGCTTCGATGCGATCGGGGATCACTTGGTGACGCGTACCGTGGAGAAAGTCTACTCCTTCAATGGTAATGATATCTGTACCCGCACCACGAATGTGTGCTCCCATATTATTGAGAAGGGTCACGACGTCAATGATTTCAGGTTCACGAGCAGCATTTTCAATAACGGTACGACCTTCTGCCTTAACAGCAGCCAGAATGGTATTAATAGTTGCTCCAACGCTAACCGTATCCATATAGATAGCTGCACCACGAAGACGCTTCCCATTTGTGGAAAGGTTCATACTAGAACCATCCATGGTCATCTTAGCACCCATCGCCTCAAAGGCTTTAAATGCAGATCAATGGGGCGTGGACCTAAATCACATCCACCTGGTAGACCGACAGTTGCCTGGCCATAACGTCCCAATAGACTTCCGTAGAAATAGTAAGAAGCGCGAAGACTGTTGATCTTTCCAAATGGCATTGGCATATCTTGTACACCACGTGGATCGATAATAAGAGTCTCCCCATCTCGCTCCACCTTTGCCCCCATGAGGGTCATGATGTCAATCAAGCTAGCCACATCTGAAATATCTGGAACACCATCAAGGGTCACAATTTCGTCTGCTAAAATAGTTGCTGGAATGAGGGCCACCACACTATTTTTTGCACCACTAATGGTCACCTCACCTTTTAAAGGGCGACCACCATTAATTATAATTTTTTTCATGTAAATTTGTATAAGCTCTTTCAATCATTCGGTAAAAAATTACCGCATCTATTATATCATAAAAACGCTTCATTTTCCACTACTTCTTATCTTTTGATCGGTCAATCCAATCCTTAGAAAACCTCAACTATATGTTTTACTATTTTTTTATATTTTTGCTTGCAAACCTAATTTATTTATGTGTTCTCTTGTTGTTTTTTTAAAAAAAGGCAGCCCTTTTCGGACCGCCTTTTCTGACTTTATTTCACTTCATTTCCTAATTCATATTTACTGCCTTTTAAAGCTCGACTCAAAGACCATTTCCAAGGTTTCCCCTCAATGGTTACTTGATGCTTTTCTATATCGACACTTACTTCTTCCACACCTTTTACAGCAGATAGTTTTTCAGTGACAGCATTGGCACATCCTTGGCATTTCATTCCAGTAATTTCGTATGTTTTTGACATAATTATTTTCCTTTCTTTACTCGAGGAGGTAACTTTTCTCCTAGTTCTTACAATTTTTTTCTCTTTAATCTGAGAGCATTCAGTACAACCGATACTGAACTAAAACTCATGGCTAGACCTGCTAACATCGGGTTTAAGAGCGGGCCACCAAAGAGATAGAGAAGGCCCATCGCCACCGGAATGGCTAAAACATTGTAGATAAAGGCCCAGAACAAGTTTTCCTTGATGGTTTTAATCGTGTAACGACTAATTTCCAAGGCTCGGACAACATCCATTAATTGCGGTTTCATGACGACGATATCGGCACTTTCCATGGCGATATCTGTCCCAGATCCCATGGCAATTCCGATATCCGCGGTTGCAAGAGCTGGTGCATCGTTGATTCCATCTCCCACCATGATCACAGACTTGCCTTCTGCTTGCAAATCTTGGATCACCCGAGATTTTTCTTGTGGAAGGACTTGACTAATGACCTGGTGGATTCCAGCCTTCTTGGCAATAGCCTGAGCAGTCCGTTCATTATCCCCAGTCAGCATGATGACCTTCTTGCCCATTTTTTCTAGGCTAGCAACCATTTCTAAACTATCTTCCTTGATCCGGTCTGCTACCCCAAAAAGGGCCATGAGTTGTCCATCTTCAGCTAAGAAAATCGGGGTTTGTCCATCCTGAGTTAAGTCCTCCAAGTCAGCCTTGGCAAGATGAATATCGATTCCTTCCTCATCCATGAGCGTTTGATTCCCAGCCAGATAAACCTTCCCACCATAGTTAGCAGTGAGGCCCCTTCCTGTTAGACTAGAGAAGTTTTCCATCTCTAATAAGTCTATATGCTCTTCTTTCGCAGCATCCAAAATAGCTTGTCCCAATGGATGTTCGGACTTGGCTTCCAGAGAAGCTAGGACTTGTAAGGCATGGTTCGTTTGACCATAGGTATAGGAAGAAGACAACTGAGGTTTACCTTGAGTGATGGTCCCCGTTTTATCAAAGACCAAGACTTGCGCTTGGTGAGCTAACTCAAGGACATCCCCTCTCTTGTAGAGGATTCCATGCTCTGCCCCTAAGCCTGTGCCCACCATAATGGCTGTCGGAGTCGCCAAGCCTAGGGCACATGGACAGGCAATGACCAAGACACTGATCGTAACCGTCATAGCAAAGGTGAAAGTTTCACCCATGATAAAGTACCAAAAGAGGCCTGATAAGAGGGCAATCCCCATGACTACAGGGACAAAGACTCCTGCCACTTGATCCGCAATCTTGGCAATCGGTGCTTTGGTTTGTTGGGCATCTTCCACCAGCTGAATGATCTGTGCTAGCAAGGTATCCCGACCAACTTTCTCAGCCCGATAAACCAAACTACCTTGTCCATTAATGGAACCTGCGTAAACTGGACTGCCTTCCGTTTTTTGGATGGGGATAGATTCACCCGTCAGCATGCTTTCATCAATGGCTGATTGTCCGGAAACCACTTGACCATCAACGGCTATTTTTTCACCTGGTTTGACCAGGATCTGATCTCCAATGACCAAGTCTTCTACAGGTAGTTTCACTTCCTTTCCATCACGTAGGACCGTTGCCTCTTTAGCCGCCAGATGCATGAGCTTTTTGATAGCTTGAGAAGTACGCCCTTTTGATAATGTTTCAAAATACTTACCCAAAGTAATCAAGGTTAAAATCACGGCTACAGATTCAAAATAAAGCTGGTGCACATGATGGTGGTGGCCAAGCAAAATGTGATAAGTCCCATAAAGACTATAAAGAAAGGCTGCACTAGTCGCTAAAGCTACCAAAGCATCCATATTGGGATGGCCTTTTAGAAGGGTTCGGAAGCCATTTCGATAAAAGGCTCGACCGAAAACCATCACAGGGATGGTCAAGGCCAAAAGTACAAGAGTATAAGCCACAGGTGCTTGATCAGGTGAAACAAATGCAGGTGCCGGTAGGCCAATCATGGGCCCCATTGCTAGATAAAAGAGAGGCAGGGTGAAGACGGAAGACCAAAAGAGGCGTTTTCGGATCACTTGTAGCTTGTCACCTTCTCGCTCTTCTTGGCTCTTAGCTGTATCTGGATTGTATACTACTGCCTCATAACCGGCGTCCGCTACTGCTTTTGAAATAGCCTCTGGACTCAAAGGTTCCCCCTGATATTCAACCGTCATTTTTTCAGTGGTTAGGTTGACTGTCGCTTTTTCAACACCCTCAAGATGGTTAACAGCTTTCTCCACATTGATCACACAGGATGCACACGTCATCCCATTGACGACAAAAGTTTCTTCTTTCATTTATCTTCCTCCACATGACTGGCACAGTGACACTGGCCAGGTTGGCAATCACATTGAACCCGCTCCACGCTCACTTTCGAAGCCAGGAGGTCTTGCAACCCCTTCATTTGCTCCTCGGTCATAGGGGTTTGCTGGATTAATCGCTCCAATATGTGACCATGCTTGGTCAAGCAGATCTTACTAAAAACTTCATTGACAGCTGTAAAATTTGCCTCTTCTTCATTGAGGATGGCCTGATACAAATAGGTTCGACCTTCTCTTCGACTTGTCAAATAGCCTTTATCAGCCAATCGTCCTAAGAGGGTTTTCACCGTCGAAGCTGACCAGTCCTGCTTGGTGGAGAGAATCTTGGTTATTTCTGTAGAAGTCGCTTCCCCCTTGGTCCAGAGAACTCTCATGACTTCCCATTCCGCACTTGAAATCTTTGCCATTTTTTTACCTTTCTAGCTCACATCAAGAACAATTGATTTACATTTGTAGTTTTATTATACACCTTCCATTTTGCTTGTCAATAGTTTTGTTTACATTTGTAGATTTATTTAATAAAAAGAGAGTGGGACAGAAATCGGTAATTCGTTAGAATTCGATTTCGTCGTCCCACCTCCGCACAGTTGAGTAGGGCTGTAAAAGCTGATGAAATCAGCGTAGTAGAGCCCACTCAACCACTGCGTTTTGCTCGATAATCCAAAGACAATTGAGAGGCTAGGACTTTTGTCCCAGCCTCCTTTCTATCTACTTAATTAACTGCTTCTTTCAAGGCTTCTACCTTGTCCAAACGTTCCCATGGGAGGTCGATATCTGTCCGTCCCATATGGCCATAAGCCGCTGTTTGACGGTAGATTGGACGTTTGAGATCCAACATTTGAATAATCCCTGCAGGACGAAGGTCAAAGATTTGACGCGCTGCTGCTTCTAATTTGCTTTCAGCGACTGTTCCCGTACCGAAAGTATCGATACGAACAGATACAGGGTGAGCCACCCCAATCGCATAAGCCAATTGCACTTCTGCTTTCTTAGCAAGACCTGCAGCAACAATGTTTTTAGCGATATAGCGAGCTGCATAAGAAGCTGAACGGTCCACCTTAGTTGCGTCCTTACCAGAGAAGGCACCACCACCGTGACGTGAGTAACCACCATAGGTATCAACGATGATCTTCCGACCTGTCAAACCTGAGTCCCCTTGAGGCCCACCAATAACAAAGCGACCAGTTGGATTGATGAAGAATTTTGTTTCATCATCCAGATAAGAAGCTGGAATCACTTCCTTAATCACCTTGTTAATCACATCTTGGTGGATTTGTTCATTGCTTACTTCTGGATCGTGTTGGGTTGAAATAACGACGGTGTCCACGCGCACTGGCTGGTCATTTTCATCATACTCAACAGTGACCTGTGATTTAGCATCTGGACGAAGATAGCTGATTTCACCAGACTTACGGAGCTCTGCCAACCGACGAACCAACTTGTGGCTGAGTGAAATTGGCAATGGCATGAGTTCTTCTGTTTCATCCACCGCAAAACCAAACATGAGACCCTGGTCTCCTGCTCCAATCAAGTCAAGTGGATCTTGATCTGTATTTCCACGCACTTCCAAGGCTTCATTAACCCCTTGAGCGATATCTGGAGATTGCTCTACCAATGATGGATGAACTCCTACTGTTTCAGCCGAGAATCCATACTCAGTGTTTGTATAACCGATCTCTGCAATGGTATCACGAACCACACGGTTAATATCGACATAAGCCGTCGTTGAAATCTCACCGAAGACATGCACGGAACCAGTATAAACAGCTGTTTCTGCAGCCACGTGTGCCTCTGGATCTTGCTCTAAAATAGCATCCAAAATAGCATCTGAAATTTGGTCTGCAATCTTATCTGGATGCCCCTCAGATACCGATTCAGACGTGAATAATTTACGTTCTGACATAAAAATGTCCCCCCTTAAAAAATAATTGTTATAGAGTTACAAAGAACTGGTAGATGCTTTCTACCACCTTATCGGGACCATATAACTTAACTATTATACCACGATTTTGCACCAGTATTCCTTTTTTATAAAAAGAAAAAGATATAGTTTGAAACTATATATTTTAACTTAACCTCTTTCCAACTCTAATTCCTACAGTAGCAAGGTCCCTATTAATACAAGGATAGTGGAAATGATAGATGGAATTTGAATACCTAACCAAGCTGGATCACCAGCAAAAAGCATGGACGCAAAATAGAGAGTTACTGAAACAAATAGCATCGTCTTATTAGCCGTTTCGTTCCAATGCCAAGCAAGACTGTCGCAGCAATATAACAAGTAAGATAAGATCCCAAAAAGATTAGGAAAACAATTCCCCATGGTCCTGCTATCACAGCACTACCTATAAAAAGCATCAGTAAGCCCATGTTTACGAAAAATACAAGAGTTAGAAGGCCCCTATTAGGAACAGAATTTTCTGGGGCTTGTTCCGCCATTGGTGGCTGAGCAGGATTTTCTGGACCTTGATCCGACATTTGTGGTTGAACAGGATTTTCTAGATCTTGATACGTCATTGGTGGCTGAGCAGGATTTTCTGGGCCTTGATACGCCATTGGTGGATGAACAGGATTTTCTAGGCCTTGTTCTGCCATTGGTGGCTGAGCAGGGTTTTCTGGGCCTTGAGCCCCCATTGGTGGCTGAGCAGAATTTTCTGGACCTTGACCCGCCATAGGTGGCTGAACTGAATTTTCTCGACCTTGCCCCATCATTGGTGGCTGAACATATTTTTCAGGCATTCCGCTTTTGTCTTGGTTTGTTTCACAATTTAGCTGTTGATCTGTCATAATTTTCTCCTGACATTTTTCTAAAATATTTTGCCTTTCTTAAAAAGCTGGAATTAACGATTTTCTATGTGATATTCACTGAATTCTTCCATGCATCTAATGACATTTTAAAAATATACAAGTTGATAGAAGTTCTTGACTCGATAAGATCATTGATCAAGCAAATACTGATTTAAAAGAGTTTCCCCCTTCTTAATATCTCAATACTTCTTTAACTTCTTTCGCTAGGATTGTTCCAATTAAAACAAGAATAGCTAAAACTATCGGTGCAATTCGGAAAACTCCCCAGTCTGGATCATAAGCTAAAATAATGGACAGTATATAAAGTACGAAACTCGTATAGAGTAGCGTCTTATTTCCTTTCTCCATCCCTATTCTAAGAAAAACGGCCCCAATAGCAATACTTAATAAGTTTGGTCCTAGAAAAATTAAAATGAAAAGTCCCCAAGCATTACCCGAAAGTGCAAAGTAAGAGATAAACAATACAAGATAGATAATGGATAAGTAAAAGGCAACTGAAAGAAGAATAGAAGTAAATTTGATTTTTGTTGGATAATTCTGAATAGGTGCCGTATTAAAACCATCTCCACTTATCCTAATCCTATCTTTATTTTCTTCAACATTATTCTGCTTATCTGGCATAGCTTTCTCCTATCCTTTTCTTATTATTTTATTTATGTTTTCTTTTAACACAATTAAACACTATTCCATCATTCTTTTCATTATATCCATCTATTCAATACTATCTCTTAAAAATTAATTTCAAGAGGAAGCTTTAGCCTATCTAAACTACAAGTTCTCTTTATTCTTTATTTTATCCTTTTATCCCATAGAATTGCTCCTAGTAAAATGTCGATGACCAAACAAACTGAGATAAACTGTAATGGAAGGATTGAATACCAGGTATGCTCTTTTCTAATCGAAGAACATCATCGTACCCGATCCATTTTCATTACCTGCTATCCAAACAGTCGAAATATAAAGAAAGGTTACAAAATAAATTAGCCCTGATACCATTTATTTCTAGACATTTACTTCACTCCACTTTCAAAATAAAGTATAAATTGATTTATTACCTCTCATTATACCATAATTTGTAACCGCTTTCTCCATGTTTTCTCGCTATATAAAAAAGATAGGATTTTACGCCCTATCTTCTATAATTACTCTCCATTATCAAACATTACAGTTCCGAAAAAAACCACTATAGCTATTACAATAGGCATAAACAAAAATATTCCCCCAGCTGGGTCATACACTGCAATCATCGAAACAAAATATAAAACTGCGGATGTATAGAGACTTGTTCTATTCCCCATCGTTTTTCCGTTCCAAAGCAGAAGGGTCGCAATGATAATACAGAGAAAATGGAGTTGTAGCATAATTGTCCATTCTCTAAATGCGATCGCGACGAGTAGAGACCATGCTAGGTATATAGTTGCTAAAACAAGTGCAATAGATAGTACTATCGTACTTCCGACTCTTTTTTCTGGTTTCATCTCATTGTTAGAAAGGAGAATATCTCCTAAAAAATATGCCTCTTTGTCTTTATTTTTGGGGGATTCTGCTCTGCCCCCGCCATGGATGACTGAACAGTCCCCTCAGGCACACCTTGATACTCTTGGTTTGATTGATATTGTGGATCTTGATCTGTCATCGCTCTTCCTTCTCTTTTACAAGCTTAAGTTATTTAGAGTTTCTTACTCCTATTATACACCATTTGATGATCCATTGCATCGCCTATGATGAGTGATAAATTTTATCTATCAGCTTGATAAATTTTCCATATTATTCAAATGTTTTTTTTCGTGTTACAATGTGACAGTATTATTTTCTAATCAGTAAGGTAGCATTTCTTTTTTCCTTGCTCATTAGAGAGGAGGAAATCATTTTTGGATTGGTCAATTGTTGAACAATACTTTCCACTCTACCAGCAGGCATTTATCTTGACCTTCCACATTGCTGTATGGGGGATTTTAGGTTCATTTCTTTTAGGATTGATTGTCAGTATCATCCGACATTATCGTCTACCGATTTTAAGTCAACTAGCTGGTTGTTACATCGAACTTTCTCGAAATACACCGCTCTTGATTCAGCTCTTCTTCCTCTACTTTGGCTTACCAAGGATAGGAATCGTCCTTTCTTCAGAAGTCTGTGCAACGATTGGTCTCATCTTTTTAGGTGGTTCCTATATGGCTGAGTCCTTCCGAAGCGGTCTAGAAGCTGTCAGTCAAACCCAGCATGAAATCGGTCTCTCCATTGGGCTAACACCCAGACAGGTCTTTCGCTATGTGATCCTACCACAAGCGACCGCAGTGGCTCTGCCTTCCTTTAGCGCCAATGTCATTTTCCTGATTAAAGAGACCTCTGTATTCTCTGTAGTCGCTTTAGCTGACCTCATGTATGTCGCAAAAGATTTGATTGGACTCTATTACGAGACAGATATAGCCCTGACCATGTTGGTTATTGCCTATCTGCTTCTCTTACTACCGATTTCACTTCTCTTTAGTTGGATAGAAAGGAGATTACGCCATGCAGGATTCGGGAATCCAAGTACTCTTTCAGGGAAATAATCTCCTTCGGATACTCCAAGGATTGGGCGTGACCATTGGGATTTCCATTATTTCTGTCTTCCTATCCATGATCCTTGGAACTTTACTCGGAATCGTGATGACTTCTCATTCAAAAGTCATTCGTCTGCTCACTCGCTTTTATCTGGAATTTATCCGGATCATGCCTCAGTTGGTCCTGCTCTTTATCGTATACTTCGGCTTGGCCCGCAACTTCAACATAAACATTTCTGGTGAAAGTTCAGCTATTATCGTCTTTACCCTTTGGGGAACGGCTGAGATGGGGGATTTAGTCCGAGGGGCCATCACTTCTCTTCCAAAACACCAGTTTGAAAGTGGGCAAGCCTTAGGATTAAGTAAGGTCCAACTATATCGCTACATCATCATCCCACAGGTTCTCAGACGATTGCTTCCACAAGCTATTAACTTGATTACCCGTATGATAAAGACAACCTCCTTAGTGGTCCTCATCGGGGTTGTAGAAGTTACCAAGGTCGGCCAGCAAATCATCGATAGCAACCGCCTGACCATCCCAACCGCTTCTTTTTGGATTTATGGAACCATTTTAGTCTTGTACTTTATTGTCTGCTTCCCTATTTCCAAATTAGCAGGACAGTTAGAAAACCACTGGAGGAATTAATATGTCTGAAACCATTTTAGAAATCAAGGACCTAAAAAAATCCTTTGGAGACACTCCTATCCTCCAAGGGCTTTCCCTCAAGGTTCAAAAAGGGGAGGTCGTGGTGATCTTGGGGCCTTCTGGTTGTGGTAAGAGTACCCTCCTTCGTTGTATCAATGGCTTAGAAAGCATCCAAGCTGGCGATATTCTCTTGGATGGTCAATCCATTACCAAGAATCAAAAGGACTTCCACCTGGTCCGCCAAAAGATTGGGATGGTCTTCCAAAGTTATGAACTCTTCCCTCATTTAGACGTTCTCCAAAACTTGATTCTTGGTCCTACAAAAGCTCAAGGACGAGCCAAAGAGGAAGTCATCAAGGAAGCAGAAGAGTTACTGGAACGGGTCGGTCTCTTGGAGAAGAAACATAGCTACGCAAGGCAGTTGTCTGGTGGACAGAAGCAACGGGTAGCCATCGTTCGCTCCCTCCTCATGCATCCAGAAATTATCCTCTTCGATGAAGTGACAGCCTCTCTAGACCCTGAGATGGTCCGGGAAGTTTTAGAACTCATCAACGACCTGGCCCAAGAAGGACGGACCATGATTCTGGTGACTCACGAGTTACAGTTCGCACAAGCTATTGCCGATCGAATCATTTTCTTGGATCAGGGCAAAATTGCCGAAGAAGGAAGTGCTCACTCCTTCTTTACCAACCCACAAACCCAACGAGCACAAGAATTTTTAAATGTATTTGACTTTAGCCAATTTGGCTCATATCTATAAAGGAGATTTTTATGAAATTCATTAAACCAATTTTAGTTCTTTTTACCTTCGCTCTCGCTTTGCTCTTTATCACTGCATGTGGCTCCAGCAAGTCATCATCTTCTTCTACCGGCTCTAAAGCACGTACCATTGAAGAAATCAAGAAAAGTGGCGAGCTTCGTATCGCAGTCTTTGGAGACAAAAAACCTTTTGGTTATGTTGATAATGATGGATCCTACCAAGGTTACGATATCGAACTAGGAAACCAATTAGCTAAAGACCTTGGTGTCAAACCGAAATATGTATCAGTGGATGCGGCTAACCGTGCGGAATACTTGATCTCCAATAAAGTGGATATCACATTGGCCAACTTCACCGTAACTGATGAGCGGAAGAAACAAGTAGACTTCGCCCTTCCTTACATGAAGGTTTCACTCGGTGTGGTGTCTCCTAAAGATAAGGTCATCACTGATGTGAAACAATTGGAAGGAAAAACCTTGATTGTAACCAAGGGAACTACTGCTGAAACCTACTTTGAAAAGAACCATCCAGAAGTAAAACTTCAAAAATATGACCAATACAGCGATGCCTATCAAGCTCTCCTAGATGGACGTGGCGATGCCTTCTCAACAGACAACACAGAAGTTCTTGCCTGGGCACTTGAAAACAAAGGATACGAAGTTGGAATTACTTCACTTGGTAATCCAGATACTATCGCACCAGCGGTTCAAAAAGGAAACAAAGAACTCCTCGATTTCATTAACGATGACATTCAAAAGCTTGGAAAAGAAAACTTCTTCCACAAAGCTTATGAAAAAACTCTTCACCCAACCTACGGCGATGCTGCAAAAGCAGATGACCTCGTTGTTGAAGGTGGCGAAGTGAAATAACAAATAAAGACTCTATCGCAATGATAGAGCCTTTTTTCTTGTCAAAAACTATTTTCCCTAGTATCCTTTGGTCGTTTCACCCAAAAGAAAGCACCCAGTAGGACATCGATGGCTAAACAGAAAGAGAGGATCTGTAGTGGCCACAGCAAGCCATAAACAGCTGATAGACCGTAGAAAATACTTGCTGAAGCCCAAAAGATTCGAGAATCTATCACCAAAGCGAACTGGGTTGAGACAAAGCCGATAGTGAATAAAACCAAATGAATACCCGTTGCATAAAAAAGGATGAAGGCAAAAGGGCCTGTCAGGATGAGTCCAATAATACCCAAGCCATAATAAGCAAGACTAACCATTTTGGAAGAGCAAAGAGATAAGAATGAAGAGATGATGCATTTTCTTCCTTGCTTAAGTTCCTGTTAACCCGCTCCCTAGAGGTCTCAAGTGACTCCTGGCTATTGTTGTCTTGCTCAACTGTCACATCCACTGTAGGCCTTTCCTCCCCAGCCTCTAAGCCCTTTGTTACGACTCCTTCTCCACTGTCGCTCGATTGGTTCCCAAATAACATAACAAGAGGAGCGATGACTAATTTTTCTTTCATCAAGACGAAGACATTAGGATAGCCGTATCGTTTTGGGTAAGTAAGCAAATCGGATAATAAGGACGAAGATTGCTTATTTCTGGAGATTACTTCGTCTGAGCTTCTTTGACTTTCTAACCGCTCAGCTGAGGCTTCTTTATCTCCATATGTAGCACCATCTTTGTCAGTATAGACACTTGACTGCGTCCCAAAGAGCTTCTGCAAACTTTCCTTCTGTCTATATACCAGATAAAAGGAAATGACAGAATGGTAAAAAGGGATGGGTGAAGTCGTCTTTAAAACAAGCAGGTCTAGCGTGACAGAAGGGAGATAGTAACAACCATAAAGACAACTAAGCACAAATAGAACCTTCTGATTCTTAAGGACGAGAAGGCAAGTCAACAAAATGACTAGCAGGACTTCTTGGTCCACTCCTTCAAACAATCTCCAGTAAAAGTCAGATTTTGAATGATCCAATATATTCCACAAGCGTAAGACAACAGGAATCCGATCGACCAATTGTAAGATACTGATCCCCAAGGAAACCAACGGAACGATTGGATACCAAGTCCCTTCCTGACCAACTAAAGAACGAAGACGAGGCCACTCCACCTTATTGATCATGATCAGGACAATCGCTAAGGTTGGAAGTTGAGAAAGTCTCATCACAACCTCAGTACCAAACAAAGCAATGGGAACCTCTTGTGGCCAAAAGATGCTGAGGACGAGGGAGAGAGCATAAAGAAGAAGCCCCTCCGCCTTCTCCTGGTCTTTCCAGATTTTAACTGTGAGAAAGACTTGAATAGCCATCCATAAAAGAATCTGAATGATTGACAACCAGATAATAGGGGGATTCTCTCCGTTTCCAGGCTCTCCGGATAAGAGCATAAATACTTGAAAAAGAGCCCCAAGAACCTGGGCAAGTAAGAGAATGAAGTAGCAAATTTTACGGTTCATCACAATCTCCTTCCTCTAGACGAATCAGTGAAGCGTGATCTCAAAAATAAGCTTTCAATTTAATTGTATGTAGTGAAACAGCAATCCATTTTTAAATAAAGTCTGCCTCTGCAATAGCTTCTTTGACCACTTCCAATGGAAGATGGACTAGCTCTACTTTTTTTTTCACGGTAGAGATACTCAGCATACTCATCAATGCGGTATTGATGGATATAAACCACCCGCTTGCAGCCAACTTGAAGTAGCTGCTTGGTACAATTGAGGCAGGGGAAATGGGTTACATAGGCTGTGAAACCTTTGGGAATCCCCCGTTCCGCTCCCTGTAAAATGGCATTGACCTCTGCATGGAGGGTCCGAACACAGTGTCCCTCCACCATGAGGCAGTCATGATCCAAGCAATGCTCCGTACCAGAGACAGAGCCATTGTAACCCGTCGCAACCACCTTATGATCCTTGACCAATACAGCACCCACCTTGGCTCGCTTACAAGTTGCTCGATTTGATATTAACAAAGCCTGTGCTGCAAAATACTCATCCCAAGCTAATCGTTTATGTCCCACAGTCTTGTCCTCCTTCATGAACATTCTAAATTTTTTTCATTATAGCACGAAATCAGCAAGAAAAAAAGTGAGTGGGAAAGAACTCTGAAAATTTAATAAGGTTGAAAAGGTTCCCCGAACCTTTTCAATTTTCCCACCCCCGCATAGCTCCAACAGTCTGGGAGACTGTTGGAGGTTGCAGATAAAGGAAACTAGGTTTCCCTCATTAGGCTATCTTTGGAGCTTATTAGGCGAACAAAGACTTAGGAAACTTGCTTCACAAGTCCTATCTGCCACCTCAAAGCAGTGCTTTGAGCAATCAACCACTGCGACATACAGTCATTTCTCTCAAACATTAAAAAGCTGGACAGTTTTTGCCCAGCCTCTTATAAAAAATTATTTACCAAGTTTTGCTTTAGCTGCATCTGCAAGAGCTGTGAAAGCTGCTGCATCGTTAACAGCCAAGTCAGCAAGCATTTTACGGTTAACTTCGATCTCAGCCAATTTCAAACCATGCATCAATTGTGAGTATGAAAGTCCGTTCATACGAGCTGCCGCATTGATACGTGTGATCCACAATTTGCGGAAGTCACGTTTCTTTTGACGACGGTCACGGTATGCATAGTAGTAAGAGTTCATTACTTGTTCTTTTGCAGTACGGAACAAGATGTGTTTAGCTCCATAGTAACCTTTAGCTAATTTAAGAATACGTTTACGACGTTTGCGTGATACAACGCCACCTTTAACACGTGCCATTTATATTTCCTCCAATATTTCCTAGAATTCTTTACTTACAAATACGCGATTATTTCAAGCGAGTAAGCATTGCTTTGATACGTTTGAAATCTCCTGAATGCACCATAGATGCTTTACGAAGATGACGACGTTGTTTCTTAGTTTTTCCGTGGAAACGGTGAGAAGTGTAAGCACGGAAACGTTTAAGTCCACCAGAACCTGTACGTTTGAAACGTTTAGCTGATGCGCGGTGTGTTTTTTGTTTTGGCATGATATTTTCTCCTTTTTTTAACTTTCTGACAGATTATTTCTTGTCAGTTGCTGGTGCCAACTGCATGAACATTTGACGACCATCCATTTTAGCACGTTGCTCGATGATAGCAATATCTTGAGTTGCTTCAGCGAAATCGGCTAAAACTTTTGCCCCAATCTCTTTATGGGTGATCATACGACCCTTAAAGCGAATGGAAACCTTCACTTTGTTCCCTTTTTCAAGGAACTTGCGAGCATTGCGAAGTTTTGTATCGAAATCACCCTTGTCAATAACTGGGCTCAAACGAACTTCTTTCACGGTCACAACGCTTTGTTTTTTGCGTTGTTCTTTTTGTTTCTTCTGGTACTCAAATTTGAACTTACCGTAGTCCATAATTTTCGCAACAGGAGGTTTAGCTTGAGGTTGAATGAGAACCAAGTCCACATTAGCGTCGTCCGCAAGTGCTTGCGCTTCACCAAGTGGTTTGATACCCAATTGTTCGCCCTCAAGACCGATTAAGCGAACTTCACGTACACGAATTTCATCATTGATGAATAAGTCTTGCTTTGCTATGGTTTTCACCTCTTTTTTTATTTTAGAGAAAAACAAGAGCGGACTTGCTAACGCAAACCCGCACTACATGATTATAGTTCATTTCTGAAACTTGATCCGTAGGGGCCAGACAACGTTAGTCGCAAGGCGAGAAGTTCTCACTTCTGCTTTTCTCAACTTTTATATGATATCAAGTTTATGATGGATTGTCAAGGATTTTTTTTTGCTTTTTCTTCAATAAATGCAACCACTTGATCAATTCCGACACCAGTCGTATCAAAATGAATGGCATCGTCTGCTGGTTTCAATGGCGAAACCTCTCGGTGACTGTCTTTGTAGTCCCGCTCAGCAATTTCTTGTTTCAATACTTCTAAATCTGTTTCAATGCCCTTGCTCAAATTTTCCTTATAGCGACGTTCTGCACGTTCTTCTACAGTAGCCACTAGGAAAATCTTCAATTCTGCATTTGGTAAGACAACCGTCCCAATATCGCGACCATCCATGACGATTCCCCCTTGAGCAGCAATCTGTTGTTGCTGGGCTACCAAGCGCTCACGCACAGGAGCCAAGGCAGATACCCAAGAGACATTGTTGGTCACTTCATTGTCACGAATTGGATGAGTCACATCGACATCAGCTACGAAGACTAATTGTTGCCCGTCTTCAGAGCGCCCAAAGCTCACAGGATATTGGTTCAGCAAATCAACCAACTGGTCAACATCTGCTTCAGTCAGATCATGACGAAGAGCCAGATAGGTCGCTGCACGATACATGGCACCCGTATCGAGATAAGTGTAGCCTAAATTTTTAGCAATAATCTTAGCAACAGTTGACTTCCCGCTAGATGCAGGACCATCAATCGCGATTTGAATCTGTTTCATAGCTTATCCTTTATTTAATCTTGACGACATCTCCTGGATTTGCATACCATGATCCAGTAGACATGTGAGATGGATTCAGTTGCTCTAATTCGGCGATCGAAATGCCAGCACGCGCCGCAATTGCTGCTTCTCCTTCACCAGCTAGGACTGTAATCGTACCTTCTTCAGATTCTTCTGCACTTGCTTCTTCTGTCTTTTCTGCAGCTGGAGCACTGCTTGCTGCAACGACTGTTGTTTCACCATTGTAGAAACCGCTCATTTGTTTCTTCTTATCGCTTCCACCTGTAGAAAGGTAAACTAAGAAGCAGACCATCGCTACAATAATAATAAAGAAAATAATCGCCAAGATGGTCAACAAGCGATCAGCTTTTATCCCATTTAATTTGTTTGTTCGTTTCAATGTTTCTTCTCCGTCATCATAAATTTCTTCTTCCCATGGCTCTTTCGGCATAACTTCCTCCTTGTGTTTTCCTGTTAAAATCATTACAATATAGATATGAAAATAACCTTAATACCTGAACGTTGTATCGCATGTGGCCTTTGCCAAACATATTCGGACATTTTTGACTATCACGACAATGGCATCGTTAAGTTCGCCTCTGAGGATGAACGATTGGAAAAGGAATTTCCTACCGATGCTTCTATCCAAGAAGCAGTTAAAAATTGTCCAACCCGAGCTCTTATCAAAGATTAAGAGCTTTTTTCATTATCTGCATAGTAGAGTTGATAATAGTCCACATGGATAAAGTTATCTGTCAACTCAATCTCACCCTTAAAATGATCATTCAAGGCTAAGGCATTGATAAAGTATTTTTTGGGCCACTTACGCATACAGAAGGTCCGACTTCTTGATCCATCGTTGAAAATTAACTTGATGGAATTCTTTGTAACTTCCACTTTTTCAATCGATGAAATCGGAACTTTTATAGGAGTTAATGGATTCGCCGTGATAATCCGTAAAATCCCATCATCGTAGATCGTAAAATAGCGATGCACTCCTACAGCCAGCAAGGCCATAAAGAGAAAGAATGAAAAGAGTACCACCGTCGGGATACTGGAACTCTCATACATTAGAGCTAGTCCAATAAAGACGGGTATAACCGATAATGACCAATAGGTAATCAGCATGGATAAATCAGGCTGCCAATGGTATCGGATTTTCCCAAAAATCTTAATCATATGCGGAACCCCCTCCTACTAGTTTAGCATAAAATCAACAAAAATAGAACAGGAAAGCCTGTTCTATTTTTAATAATTTAAGTTATCAAATAACCTGATCAAAACGGTAGGAAATTTGTAAGCATGAATCAATTTTTGGCAGTAGGTACTTTGAAGAAATCTTTTGATAAATAGCCTTTGCCACTAATCAAATCATATTCAACCATTTTGAGATCCTCAGCGATTTCCAACGCTTCTCCTTCTAAAGCTTTTTTGTCAACACTTGCTTTCTTCAACACTTCCGTCAAGAGAGCATAGTAAGGTGAGACTTTAGAGTTGGTCTGTTCAAAGACCATAGCAGAGAAATCACTCGAGTTGACTAAAGGATAGTCTAATTTAGGAGCATCGAAATTACTCCAAATAAAGTAGTCTGTTTGGTATTGACCTTCTGGATAGTTCTTAAAGGCAGATTCTGGATACAAACCAGGCAAATGATCTCCGTAAAAAACAACTGTAATCTTTTTATCGATTTTGGATAGCTTTTCTAGGAAATCTTGGGTGGCGCTATCAGTTTGGTATAGTAGACGACTGTAGAAGGTTAGTTTAGAGTTCTCCTCGTCGCTAAATCCATTTCCTTTTGCATCCAAAGTTTCTGGATTAGCTTCTAACCAAGGTGAGTGATTCTGCATAGTCATTACTGAAAAGAATTGTCCCTTTTGAGGAGTTATATTTTCTAGTACTAAATCGTAGGTAGATTCGTCACTTGGACTAATCCCTTCTTTTCTATATTTGATTCCCTTTGTATCCGTCGTAATAAAATCCTTAAAATCTAATCGAGAATAGACGATATCTCTCGAATAATTTGACTTCCCAGCGAGATGGATCGCGATCTTGTTATTCGTTTCATAAGAATTACTAATTGAGGGAACATTATGAATTTTTGGAAATACTTCTGTATACAAAACAGATACTGTTTGAGAAATATTATAAAAAGGTAGCCCCGTCAATGTTTGAAATTCCATATTGGCAGTTCCACCACCATAGCCATCTGATTGCATTTGGCCACTCGTGTGGTTACGCATAACGTTCTCAATATTAGGAATTGGATTTTGAGTTAATTCAACTCCTTCAATTTTTCTCGGATCTGAAAAACTTTCGCTTAAGACGTAAATAACCGTCTGATCATTCAAATAGTTTTGTCTCTCCTTATTTATACCATTCGCTAATTCATTGTACTTCGCTTCAATCTTAGCTATACGATCTTTTGAATAACCTTCAGGCTTCTGAATAACTTCCGTCGTCAATTGGTTCATCCAAACATATGTAAGTCCTTTATAGCGAGCATTGGAGGTATTCCCTAACCAATCGATGTCTTGATAATTATTGAGGGTGCTTATAATCGGAACATTCGATTTAATTTTCCCATTTTCTTTATCAGAAAAAACAGATGCTACGTTTATAAATAAGAGAAACATTGATAATACAAGTAGAACTTGTGCTTTCCAAGAAGAAATAATTTTTCCTTTGAAAAAGTACCTCATTCCAAGAAGAGAAAGAACCACAATTGCTACTAATCCACCAATTGTATATAGTATTTGAGAAGCATCAACAAAACCGAGTAAGGTAGCTGGCTTTGTTAACCATGTTAGATCACTCGGCAATACTGGCTCATTTCTCATTCCAAATTTGATAAAATTCGCAATGACAAAAGATACAGATACCAGTAAAATCAAACAAGAGGCTATCCAATACTGGTTGATAGCGATATAAACAAAGAAGATTATAGCTGTCAACACTAAAATTTGGAACAAGATCGCATCTGGGATTGTATAATGTATTCCTAAAAATGGTTCTGTTCTTCCTAAACTAAATTGGAAGAAATAATTTAGAACGATTGCAATAGTTACACTTGAGAAAAATGCTAATGATAAACTGGGTTTATTTTTCACGAAATCTCTTTGGCCTTTCGTATAGAAAAAACCAAATATGGAAAGAATCGGAAAAGCAAGCATTAAAAATTCATTTGTCATCCAAAACTGTTGAGCAGAATATTTACCAATTTCTAATGCTTTATACAAAAAATTATCTGTTCTGTATATTAATAACGAAAAATTCTTATCCGTTACGATAAATGTTATCAAAATCTGTGACAGTATAATGTATTGATAGTTATCTTTTATTTCTTCTAAATTCTTTTTTCTAGAAAATAATCCATCCGAATGATACCTATACAGAACAAGCATCATTGTTAATAAAAATAGGGTACCAATAACTACAAAGGAATCCGTTCTAAAAAAAGGATTTTTTTGAAAGTTCCAAACCTTATATTTGGGATTATTTAGAAACAGAGAAATTTCTGTAATATAAGAAAGTACATTATAAATTAAGTAACTAATCAGTAATTTCAGAGGAAACCATTTCTTAAAGTTAAAATGTGACATTAATACAATTAACAATAAAAAACTAATTCCAAACAATATTCCCAAATAGTTGACGTACTTAAGTACAGTCCCTGTCGCTTTGTTATGTATGGCTAAATTATTTTGCGCTAAATAAAAATTAAAAAAGAAAAATAAGACAAAGGTGATTACATAATAAAATTGAGTCCTTGAAATTTTGGATTTCAAGTTATTTAAAAACGTATAAAAATTAAACTTCTTTTTCCGTTTCATTATTTCACTTTCTTAACTATTCTTTTCACTATATATTTCACAGCTCTTGCTGGCCCGATCACGATATACTTTAAGGCTCCTTTAATCCCACCAATTTGATTAAAGTCCACGAAGGTATGTGGTTGGAGATCCTCTCGATTGTTCAACTGCTTATTATCGATAAATGGTGTGAGAACGTGTGGATTTTGGGAGATCCTAAAGTCATATTTTTGATCCCAGGCAATGTAGACTAATAAGCGTTCAATCGCATGAAGGATTGAATTTTGAGGAAGAGGTTCAGCTGGAACATCTGCTGCTGTCAAATTCAAATCAAAGAGTGGTTTCAAAGCATCATACTTAAACCAAACAAAGGTGCCATAGCTCATAACAAAAGTATTGAGATTTTTGAAATCAATAGTCTTGGTCGCTCCCATCCGTTGCCAGAGCTTGTTCATCTCTGGTGAAATGAGAGCTTCATTCCAGGCAACCACTATTCGATTGTATCGGAAGAAGGTTGGAATATCTGCGATGGTGATTCCAACTTTTGGATTGGCCTCCATATTGGCAAGGATTTGATCTGCCGGTTTAACCAACATATCAATCAATTCTTTCCGCCAAGATTCACCAGCCCAGAAATCTGCTTCTTTGGATTTCTTGGTATGAAAATGGCCGACATAATCATAGTGAGAGAGTTGCTCTTTAAGAGCAACATTGGTAACACATCTCGTCCAATGTTTCCAGTCACCACGACTGTCGCAACTTGGGCCCGATTAGAAAGAATCTCCTCAATAGCCTGCTTCTTCTCTTCTACATCTGTCGTAATCCATAGATCAAAGTCAAAATGAAAAGCTTGGAAAGCATCTAGAAATTCTTCTAAGAGGTCCACATAAAAGACATGGAGATGAACCGCAACTTTTTTATCAAATGTGTCTCCTAAGTCTTGATCCTTCAAATACTTACGGGATAAGAGATAAGGATAGTCCGGACGGTCAATCATAGACATGTGGTTAAGAATCAAATCCAATGGATAGTTCGATACACGCTCCAATTCATCAAAAATATAAGGCATGATTCCTTCATTGTTCGCAATGGTTTTGACTTTGATGAAAGGAACCTTATGTTTGAGAATCGCTGTAGGATTGTAGTAAGAAAAGTCTGGATAGAGCATCCCCGTTGTATCTTCATGGATGGTATTAAAGACAGTTTTATAGCGAAAACCAGCATCCAAGAAATTCGTTGTGACCTTAGTCTCGTAGTTATCGATCACATCTTGGACATTGGTAAAGTCTTGAACGCCCTGCCAAAACTCATGGAAAGTACTTGATTCAATAACCTGTTTTTTAAAGCTAAGATAATAACTTTGAATATGCTCGTTAAAATCCTTGTCTTTCCGATAATTGGTCATCCCCCAAAAATCTACTTCAGGGTCATTTTCAAACTGCTGATAAATTGATTCTAAATCCCAAAGCGGTCCAAAGCAGGTATCATTCATGAGGGTAACAGAATCAAAGTGAGACAGTTGATCAAAGCCGACTTTCTTCATTCCATCCCGCCAAGCAGCGAAGTCAAAGCCACTATTTTGGCGCTCAAGAATATCATCCACCAACTGTTGGGAAGACAAATGATCCTTCACATCTTCTGGTAGCTGACTATTAGAGATAAAGACCACCCGTGAATACAAGGGACGAATTTTTTCTAATTGGTAGAGTACATGCCCACTAATAAAATTAAACTTATTGTAGTGAACATATAAAAGTAAACGTTGCATATTATTTCCTTATTCTTAAGAATTTCAAGATCTTTGTTGGAATGGTCCAACGGCGTGAATGGATGACTGTATTATATGCTTCTTTCGTAGCTTGTAACTCTGCCTCAAGATTTTTCAAACTATTTTGACAATCTAACATTTCGGCAGCAAAAACTTTTCCGATATAATCCGGTGCAGAGGGATTATCTATAGAAATCATTTTATAGCTCAGTTGATACACCCCTTCTTCTTCAACTTCATAAATCAATTGAGGATCCGGTTCGCTAAACAAATACAAATTATCAACAACAACGCCATTACTATAAACAGCTGAACAAACCTTACCTGACGAATCTTTCAATTCAACATCAGAATAATAACTTGGACGTTCCGAAAGATCCACTCGAATGACTGATGTTCCTTTCGGAATTTCGATTGTCAGGCAATCTTCTTTTTGAAGCAGTTTGGTCAAGGTACGATCTTCCGAATAGGTGTTTTCTTCATCTCCCAAATAAATCGTAACAGATTCCATCCCAATATGTGAAAGGGAGTCCATTGGTTTAGACAAGCGAATCTCATAAGTATTAGTACGATCTAAGAGAATTTTTGTCATCTCTTTAAAATCTGCATTTGGATATTTATCAAGATAGGCTAATTGAGTTTGCAGTAGCTTATGGAAGCGACGTTCCAATTTTCTAAAATCACAAGGACGAGAATCCGATCCTTGGTTGATAGTATAGGCAACCGTTGCTTCATCCAGATACGCTAAAGAAGTCCGTTGAAAGAGTTCCAGTTGTAGATTAAAGGTATCGTCTGATGTCGTAAGATCTAGCTCTTGATTGACTTCTAGCATCAGATCTCTATCTACTAGCCATGTAGAGGCCATGGTAAAGCCTCTAGTCGCAAGCATTTTTTCGTAGGTATCTGCTAATGGAATCGTATGATTAGCAAAGCCAGCCTTAGAAACAAAATTACCACGCTCATCATAGATATCAAAATCAGTATTGGACCATTTGCAATCCGGTTTACTTTCTAATAAGTCAACCTGTTTCTGCAGTTTTAAAGGCTCCAACCAAAAATCATCTCCGTCACAGCGGGCAATATACTTTCCACGCGCTTCTTTACAGATAGAGACCCAGGTTTTGGCGATTCCCTGATTTTCATCCTGATAAAAAGCCCGAATTAGATTAGGGTAGTTTGCTTGATAGTCCTGAATAATAGAGCGAGATCCATCAGTTGAGGCATCATCCACTAAATAATCTCAAAAGAAAACTCTGTTTGTTGGGCCAAGAAGCTGTCAATTGTCTTCTTTAGCCAGGGTTCTTTATTAAAAACTGTACAAATTATCGAAACAAAAGGCGTCGTTTCCATATCTCCCTCAGTCTAGTCAGTTATTGACCATGTTCCATTGCGTTGGATTAAGCCACTTGCTGCATCCATTGCTGATTTATCATCCAAAGCTATATCATCTCGATTGATAAAGATTAGTGGGGTTTGCGTAGCATCTGAAAAGGCCAGCATCTGCCCTTCAGCATCCCTTACTGTCACTTCTAATTTCATTTTCAAGTCATTCACTGTTGGAAGGGAACAAGTGTAGTGAACTGTTTTATGTCCAGCCCCACTCATCAGCTGATCCATAGAATTATCATTGTAGATCCAAATATTCCGATCGATATCAGTTAAAGAGAGAGCGATATAGGTTTGAATATCTTCACGCACATCAAAATCAATTTGGAAGTGAATCGTATCTTGGGGGCGTAACTTGTTGGAACTTAACAACTGAAGCTGAAAATTTTCAACCAAGACTTGTTCTTCCTGGTTGGAATTACCTGCTCCATTAGCTTCTCCTCCCTGTTGCAAAGGAGCTGTATTATCAAAACTGTACTGATTGGCAACATTTTCTGGACTGCCTAAAGCCTTCACCAATCCATTTTCAATCAAAACAGCCTTGTTACAATATTTCTTGACGGCCCCCATATCATGGGTAACAAGGATAGTAGTTTTTCCTGATTTTTTGCGTTCTTGGAAGTAATCGTTACACTTGCGTTGGAAGGCTTCATCTCCTACCGCAAGGACTTCATCCAAAATCAAGATATCGCCTTGGGCCTTAATGGCAACCGAAAAGGCTAGACGAACCTGCATCCCTGATGAATAGTTCTTGAGTTTCTGGTTCATGAATTCATGCAACTCGGCAAAGTCTACGATGTCATCATACATGGCATCAATCTCAGCTGTTGAAAAGCCCAGCATGGCCCCGTTCATATAGACATTTTCTCGACCTGTCAGTTCTGGGTTAAAGCCCACTCCAAGCTCAATAAAGGACACCAGTTTCCCATCAATAGTGACGGTACCTTTTTCCGGCACATAAATTTCAGAAATAATTTTCAAGAGGGTTGATTTCCCAGAACCATTTCGACCTAAGATCCCAAAAAAGTCTCCCTTTTCAACTTCAAAAGAAATATCCTTGAGAACGTGCTGTTCTTTATAACCTTTAATACCTTTGAAGCGATTGACCAGGGCAGTTCGAAGACTATTGGTTGCCTCTGTTGGCAACTTAAAGTACTTGCTGACATGGTCTACTTTTACTGCAATTTGTTTATCTGTCATTAGAGAATCTCCGCAAATTTCTTAGCATGTTTGTTAAAGTAAGCAAAGCCAGCGACAAAAATAAGAATTGGTAAAACATAAGGAATCAGAACCAAGAACTTATTTTCCACCAAAAGCCAGACAGGGGTGTTGGCCTTATCAATCAAGAAATACCGCATGTCTTGAATAATTTGTGCTAATGGATTCATCATGACCAATTTAGCCGCCCATGGATTGCGGTCTGCAATAAAGGTAATTGGGTAGATAATTGGCGTCGCATACAATCCAGCTTGCAAGAGTACTTCCCAGACTTGACCTAGGTCACGGAAACGGACAAAAAATGTCGCTAAGATCAATGCACATCCTGTCGCCATCAAGAACAACTCAAAGAATAGCGGAATCACCATCAAAGCTGTCCAAGAGAATGTCACCCCATTAAAGAATGAAAAAATCAAACAACAATAAGGTTAATGACAAAGTTAATGGCTGCTCCTGAAATCGCAGACAAGACAATGATGTGTTTGGAGAAGTTCAATTTTCGCAGCAAGTCGCCTCGACTAACAATCGACACCATCCCCATAGATGTTGCTTCTGAGAAAAAGCCCCAGATTACATTGGCCAATAAGAGGGCAACTGGGAAATGGGGCACATCTCCACCCAAACGTAAGAAGCGGATGAAGACGACATACATGATTGTAAAGGTCATCAAGGGCTTTAAAATCGACCAAAGATAACCGATCGCTGATCCTTGGTAGCGTAATTTAAAGTCTGTTTTAATTAATTCTCGTAATAAAATTCGATTTTTCTGACTAAAAACGTCAAACATTATTTTTTACCTCGATATGCAAACTTTGTCAGAATCAAGCTGGTAAACACAAAGGTGTGAAAAGCCCGGTTCTTCCGATAACCATACTGACGAATCCGTCTCAAACGTTTTTTTAGTGGAACGTCCATGATGGTCACAAAGTTTTCAATAATTTCTTTATTTTGGGGACTGACTGGCAGATCCAATAAATTTTTTGCTTGTTCTTGACTGGACTCGATGAGATTCCAATATTTAGCAAAAAGAATATGAGGGCGAACCCAGTTTTTAACCCGTTTTCTAAGTGTACGAGCACCCAGAACATTGCTACTGTGCTGCCGGTACAATTCTGTCGGCTGATCGATATAGATCAACTTTCCAAAGGCAGTTGCTAGTAATGCTAAATACCAATCATGCATGAGAAGCGCATGTTTTTCTTGGCCTGTCCATAAGTCAGCCAACGCGTGGTTAATCATGGCTACCCCACCAGTTACTGTATTTTCCGTCAGCTCTTGAATCAGTTCTGTATTGGCATGATCAGACTGGGTTCGAATCATACTCTCATGTTGCACGTTCAAGTTTTCATCGACCACTTTTAAATCTGTGTAGACCATCAAAGGGACTTCTTGAGGGTGCTTGGCCGCTTCTGCTACTTGAAGAGCAATTTTTTCAGGAAGCCAAACATCATCTTGATCACTGAAGCAATAAAGATCAGCTTTTTCATATTTCAAGAGGGCATGGAAGCTTTTGATGACACCAAGATTTTCGATAGCATCTTGATTGATAAAGCGAATGCGCTCATCCTGGGCTATCAACTCTTGAATAATCTCCACCGTACCGTCGGTTGACCCATCATCTCGGATCAAGAGTTGCCAGTCTTGATAAGTCTGGTCTTGGATACTTTTGACCTGCTCTTTTAGATACTGTTCACCATTATAGGTGGACAACAAGATATTTACTTTCATGATAAGAATAATTCCTCGTACTCACCTACAATTTTTTCCCAGGTAAAGTTTTGCTTCATATTGTCCTTGGCACGTTGACCCCGTTCAGATACATCTTCTAAAGAATCAACCTGGTCGATCAGATGCGCCAAATTCCCAGCTTCTTTGGTCCAATATTGAGCTGTGTCCTTGGCAACCGTTTGGTTAAAGGAGACTCCTAAAACCAAATTGAGGTCTGTGTGAGCAAGTGCTTCTAAGAGACCAGGATTGGTTCCGCCCACTTCATGACCATGGATATAGGCAAAGGCTTCTTTACGGATATACTTCAAGAGGTCTTGATCATAGACCGTTCCTACAAACTTAACGCGAGGATCCTGATCAAATCCAGTTCGAGCTCGGAGTTCTTCAAAATAGGGATTGCCTTCATGATTACAAATAATCACCAAATCCCGCTTGGTGGAAGAGGCTATAAATTCACGAATAGCGGTCTCATAATTATTTTCTGGGACAAAGCGACCCAAGATCAAGTAATAGTTCTTCTCCTGAGTCTGCCATTTCTGATAGAATTCTCTGACCTTATTATCCTGACGGGTCAAGCTGGTCGGAGATAAGTCCGTCCCATAGGCAATATAGGTCGTCTTGGACCAAGGATAGGCTTCCTTGATATAGGACTCAATACCTGGGTTGTCTGAAATTACCAAGTCAGCGTGGCGTGTCATGATTTTTTCAGAATACTTGAGATAGGCTTGAATCGGTTTAGCCCACTTGGCCCGCTTCCACTCCAGTCCATCTGGGTTGATATAGAATCGTCCACCCATCTTATGGATCTTACGCGCAAAAGGCGCCACAAAGGCTCCGATTGTATTGCCTAAGACATAAAAAATAGGTTTTTTAATTCCTTGTTTCTTAATAAGCTTCAAGGCATAGTTGATGGCCATCATATCATAGGCAATGACGCGAGCTGGCCCAAGCTTAGGCGCTTTAATGGTAAAACAATCGACACCTTTGTAGTCAAAATGATGATAGGCTTGATCATTAGAAAGGCAAGCAACATGGTACTGGATTTCCGAAGACACTTGATGGGAGACCAATTGGTCCACAAAAGTCTCAAAACCGCCATATTGAGCCGGAAGCCCACGACTTCCGATAATAAAAACGTGTTGCATAATATTCCCTTTCTACCAATTTACAGTCTATTCAATTATACCATTTTCTAGGCTTTTTGCCTAATTCAAACAGAAAAGCGACCCTTGAGGGTCGCTATCATAATCTTGATTTAATATGAATAACTCAATAAGATGTATTCATTCAACAAGCCATTTACTTAGCAAATTTCAAAATTATTGTTTTAATAAATTTTAGTAGTATAGTTAAAATGAAAGTCATCAAGATAGCTTGTATCAACAAAAATATTACAATCAAAGGAAATTTCGGTAAGATGTATGTAAAATCCCCCCATTTATCAACTATTTTAGGATACCAATAATAATCTCCAATCACAGATAGTAAGTAAATTGGAAGAGTGTTCTTTGAGATAAATAGAATAACTCTTTTCAACCACTCATTTTTTATAGAGACTTTTAAGTGTATAACTGAATAAAAGATTAAACTAGACAATAGGAATACCGGAAGAATTCTATATTCGATTCCGAAACTAGTTTCAGATATTGCTGCTAACCCAAAAACACTTAAAACGTCTAGAATGAAAATAACAATAACAAGTTCCTTGAAACTCAACTTCTTATTTGATGAAGCGAGAAAAGCTCCAAGAAGATAGTATGTGATAGGCCAGAGCCCTTTCCAATAATCTGGAATGAGGTGCGGTAAAATCAAAAAATTTTGTTCATTGTGGTTCAACAATGAAAGAGTAGGTGGAACAATAGTTAGTAAAACTAAAATAGCTAAAACTACAACTTGATTCTTACGGCTAGTTAACGAATTGAAACCTGCATTCAAGAAAGGGATTAATAGGTATAAGCCAATATATAGGTTAACATACCATGCATAGTGACTAAAGGAAAAAATATTTTCAAATAACTTCGCAAAATATTCTTCATTGACAACTCTCATATCAAAGAAAGTATAAACTGCTGCCGCGAGAGCATAAATTCCAATTACTGGAAGTAGTTTTATAAAGTAGGTTTCACTATAGGTCTTATCTTTCATTAAATAGCCTGTAGTCATGATAAATAAAGGAACACAGGTCATCAAAATCATCCAAATAAAAGATGACAAAAAAATACTTTTAAAAGAAAAGAACCGACCATAATAATTAGTATGGAGGAAAAAATGCACTCCTACGACAAATACGATTGCAATACATTTAAGTATATCTATATTTAATTTTCTCTCTTTCATAACTCTCCCTATCATATTAGCAAATGAAAAGATGGCAAATCACCATCTTTTCATTTTAATTATTTCACTTCTTGTTTGTAAAACTCTTTCAAGGCATCTTGCCAAGTTGGAATGACGAACCCTGTAGCCTTAGCCTTAGCCAAGCTCATCGTTGAGTTAAGGGGACGTTTTGCCTTAGCTGGGAATTGGCTAGAATCCACTGGTTTCACTTCAACATCCGTATCTTTGAGGATTTCAACTGCAAAGTCATACCAAGTTGTATCTTCTTTCGCATCATTAGACAAGTGGTAATAACCATATTCTTTACGATTTTCAGCCAAATAGGTCATAAATTCTGCAAGAGTACGTGTCCAGGTTGGACGACCATGTTGGTCATTAACAACTGTCAAAGTCTTGTGAGTCTTCGCTAGGTTTTGCATCGTAAAGACGAAGTTTTTACCATAATTTCCAAAGACCCAAGCTGTACGGATGATGTAGAAGTTCGAAACATGCTTCTCAACCAATTCTTCTCCCATGCGTTTTGTACGACCGTACTCTGTTTGGGGATTTGGTTGATCGTCTACTTCCCATTCTTGTCCAACTGGCTTATTCCCATCAAACACATAGTCCGTAGAAATATAGACTAGGGTTGCCCCATGTTTTTCAGACGCCTTCGCTACATTTTCCGTACCAGTCACGTTAATAGCATAGTCCAACTCTTTCCCTTCATCTTCAGCAGCATCAACGGCTGTATAGGCAGCACAGTGATAGACTAGAGTTGGCTTCACTTGCGCAAATACCTCGTCTACTTTCTCTGCATTTGTGATGTCCATTTCAGCTACATCAACAGCTACATATTCTTCATTTCGTTCATCTAACAAATGGCGAAGCTCCGTTCCAAGTTGACCATTTGCACCTGTAATTAAAATCATAGTAATATCCTTTCAAATGCTTTTTCCCTTTCATTATAGCAAAAAAAGCAGAAGTTTTCTGCTTTTTAGGATGGGAATTGTTCCCTATTTTTTGAGTGCTTTTTCTTGAAAATTAAGAACACAAATATCCAGGAAATCCATTCAATAAAGTAACCAAGATACTGAAGAAATGTCTTATGATATGAAACTTTTACATGACCTGATTTTCTAATTGATAGATGAATTTTTCCATTATTTAATGCTTTTTCAGGAACAGCTGGTCTACGAGATTTTTTATTTTGTTTTAACTCCGATTCAGTAAAGCACGCTGGCCCAGCATAGGTTGCGAACCTTCAGCACCCTTAGAATACTCCGCACGGTATCCTTTGTACCAAATAAGCGGTACCGAAATGGTACTTTCATTTATATCATCAGAAAGCATTATATCAAATTCTAAAATGTTGTATTTCTTTTTAATATTTGATATTTTTACGCCTTTTTCAGTATTAAATTCTGTAAATTGAGGCAAGCGTACATCTTGATTATTAATATCAAGGTTGTAGTATTCATCACCTACAGGATCGATATATTTCGATTTGTCTCCTTTGTAAACAGATTTTAGTAACTTCTCATTTTTAATGTTATCCTCACGCATCTGCTTATAATTTTTTGAGGATGAATCAAATTGAGGGATAACTTGATTGAAATAGAAAGATAGACTCAAGATACATAAGACGATAGAAAAGAAACCATTTCTATTTGTAAAGGCAAGAAAAAACAGGAAAAAAAGTGGAATGAAAAATAATAGACGTCCTGAATACTGCATACTACCTAAAAAAGTATATTTCAATATCGAATTCCAAGGTAGAAGACTCGTCGCAGAAAAATATAAAATCCAGCAGGACCAAAATATGGTCTTACTTAAACTTCCTAGCCGACGATAGAATAAGAACACGATTATACTCGTATAAAATAGTCCATCTCTTATAAACTGATGGATTGGCCACTCTAATGGTGTAAAGGGTTTATAAAAACCATATCTATCTGCCTGAAATGGGAATGGAACAAAAAAAGTATCTTTCACATTCACAGGAAAACTCCTCGCTATCCAGGTGAAGAAAAACTTTTGCGATGAAACCTGTTCAAGATATTGAAAAATGTAGCCTGCTGACAAAAATAAAGCAAATAAGATTGAAATCACAAAGGAGACTACCTTATCAAGTGTCAATTTTTTATAATTTAATAATAAAAATACTGCGGAAGAAATGGCAAGTATGATAGTAGATAAGATATGAGTTTGGATTAAAAGCGCTACTACAATCCCTAAATAGAGTGGGTTCTTTTTATTTAGGTAGAGCACACGATAAAGAGAATAAATAAGAATTGGGACCAGTGGCATTACCATGGTCATTCCAAAACCAAATAAGGTGTAGTAACACGGTATTGTTAAAGCCACTACCAACCCAGTTATCTTGTTTTTTAATATTTTTGAAACAACAATATAACTTGCTAGGCTTGTACCAAGAGTGATCAAAAATGCAAATATAGAATAAGCAAAATTCCCATCGTTAGTCATCATATAAACAATGGCAGATGGATAGAACTGCCAATTGCCATAAAACATTGGTGAAGCGTAGCCCGTTCCAAATGCAAATAAAAAATTCAGATTAGGGAGTAAATCCCAGTGTTCAATCGATTCTGCTAAGCCGACAATTCGAGTTAAATGAAACACGTAGTCATATGAGCGACTTTGAAAATTGATTAGATTAAAAGATACAAAGGTAAAGATGACCGAATACGTTGTTAATAATAAATAGATCATCTTATTGCTGATTTGATTGAAAGTATTGACAAATTGGTCGATATGACTGCGTATCACTTTTATCAAATCAAACTGATATATTCTTTCTAGGAGTTGATCAACTCCCTCGTAAAATGTATCTATTTTTTGCTTGATAGAAACTTTCAAACTAATGATATTTTTCATTCTTCACTTTTCTCTTTTATGACGTAAATAGGACGTTTCTTGGTTTCCATGAAGATTTTACCGATATATTTCCCTAGAATCCCAATGGTCAATAATTGGAATCCTCCTAGGAAGAGAATCACAGTCATTAATGATGGCCATCCAGAAGTTGGATCCCCAAAGACTAAAGTACGAATTACAATCAAAATCACCATGATAAAGGCTGAGAGCCAGGATAGGAGTCCACCGATAAAGGCAATGTTTAGTGGAGCATCCGAAAAGTTTACAATCCCTTCAATAGAGTATTTGAAAAGGGACCAAATTCCAAGAAGTCTCTCCTGCCACACGCTCTACATTCTTATATTCTAAGTATACCGTCTCAAATCCAACCCAGGCGAAAATCCCCTTAGAAAATCGATTGTACTCAGATAGTTCAAGTATCGCATCAACCATTTGGCGACGCATCAAACGGAAATCACGCGCCCCGTCGACCATTTCTACTTGGCTAATATGATTGATCAATTTATAAAACATGCGTGCAAAGAAAGAACGAATCGGGGGTTCACCTACCCGAGTTACGCGTCGGGTTCCGACGCAGTCCAAATCTGGCTGTTCATCCAACTTCTTTTTCATTTCGATCAATAGTTCAGGAGGATCCTGAAGATCCACATCCATAACAGTTACATATTCACCCTTGGCACGCTCAAGTCCTGCATACAATGCTGCTTCTTTTCCAAAATTACGAGAAAAAGAAAGATAATGCACATTTGAATCTTTAAGATGCAACTCTCGAAGAACAGATAGTGTTCGATCGGATGAACCGTCGTTTATAAAAATATATTCAAACTTTTCTCCCATCTCCATCCGAACACGCTCCATCTCCCTATAAAACAATGGAATTGATTCTTCTTCATTAAAACATGGGACTACAACTGATAATGTCATATCTTACTCCTTGACTTATTCACTCTCTATTGTAACAAAAAACTAGGGTTTCCCCTAGTAATAACTTATTTTAGTCTTTCAATTATACAACAGCATATAAAACAGAGATTGTTTGTAGTATAGTTAAACCTATAATAATGAGACTACTTTCTACTACAAAATGATCCGTGAACTTTTGTTCATCTGAAATTCTTTGCTTAAACAAACTGCAAATAACTGGTAGAGACAGAGCGACAACTCCTAAATAGTATCTACCTTGAACTCCTAAAACTTCAAAATTTCCAACTGGTGTCCAGGTTAGATACAAGGTTAAAGAGATTAACCCAACAATTGCAAAAGAAACCAAACTTGCTCCTACTACTGATACTTTCGGAAGTTTGATCTTCCCAAAATTTGAAAAAGTAATCAAGGTATAAAGAGCATAGATTGGAATAAGAACCTCTGACATCGATAAATCTAACCAACCAAAGGTATAAAGCTGATTTAAATGACTGACTGATAATAACATCTCCTTCAAAATCACTGGTAAATACCAATGAGGTTTTGAAATGATGCTAATAACTTGAGCTTTTACATCTGCACCTTCCAGTTTAAAGTTCTCAATTCGAACTTGCTGGGTAAGAACGTACCAAAAAATCGTAAATAAAAAGACAGCAACAATCAAGGCGAGAGAAATGAGATAGTAGTTTTTACACTTCATTTTCTTTCTCGGTATAAATAGCAATAATCCCACAAGCAGAACATAAGGAAGTTTCATTGTAACAAGGATGATACAAAGCAAAGCATACAGCAATAAATCCTTGATGCTAACAACTTTTTCATCATCTGTTACATAGTTCAAGAACAATCCAATAATGATGTAGGTTAAACCTAAGGCTACGCTATCTTGATTATAAGAAGCAGCTAGAACCAGATTCATTGGAAACATCGCAACCATTGTCATCAACTGCTTCGCTTTTCCACTTAATTTAATGGCAATGAGAGCTAAAATACAGTAAGCGATGACATTAAAAATTCGACCTAAGTAATAGGAGACTCCTACGCTCAAGTTCAAAAATTTTCCAATCCCGAATCCAAGAGCCTGAGGAATGTAACCAATAAACCAATATGAGTTGGTTGCCCTGTAGTCCGTTTCTTTCCCAAATTTCACTTGTTTGGTCGTCTGCCCTTCTTCAAATAAAGAAGATTTAGTAAACGGCTTTTTGAAGTTCTTATATACATCAAAGTAATCTTCCGTAATATGGATATTTTTATTTCCCATATTTACGTCACCTTCAACAATATGAATGGTTCTTGATAGGTGAACTTGTTCATCGGGCGTATTCAAAACAGGTGTAATGAAAGCAAAGGAAAGACCACCAATGAGCATAGCAATGAAGGTCCCTATATTTTTCTTCGGTAAAAGAAAAATGAGAAAAGCAAATACTACAAATAGCAGCACACCAATTTTAGGAAAATCTACTAAACGCTTTGTATAAATGACTGTCATACAAAAGGCCAGAACTGCGAAAGCTACTAAATACTTTTTATTTCGCTCATAACTATCAACAAAATATCCCATCAGTTTCTCCTACTTATTCGAATTTTGACTCTTCACATATTGTCTCATCAACAACTTAGCAATCCATTTGGGCCAGAAGAGTTCGTACATATATAGATCTTCTTTACTTCGAGTGTTGTCTGCAATAGTTTTTGATGTTTCTGACTCTCCATGGATACGGTGGCACATAAGCTTATCAGATACATAAGCAAAACGACCTTTATACTCACTGATCTTATACCATGCGTACCAATCCAAACTCACTCTCATTCCTTCATCAAAAAAGAAATTCTTCAGATTTTCAAGATGATAGGTTACAGCTGGACAACAAATCGGATTTCCAAAAGCCATCACACGGTTGCGCCAGAAATGACTTGCTGGGAAAAGATTCATGGTTTTTAACATCAAGGTTTTGATCTTCAGATTCGTATTAGCAGGAATTTTATGGCCGTCTTTTTCTTCAAAATAATCAGAATAGGCAATTAACACATCTGGATGTTTCTCCATCTTAGCCAATACCTTTTCAGCATATTCCGGCTCATAATAATCATCCTGATGGGCAATGGTTGCATATTTTGTCTCTACAAAAGACAGGGCATTGTTCCAATCCTTGCCAATTCCCCCACCTTGCTTCGTATAAAATGGAATATCATAACGCTGGCAAAGTTCTTTGATCGAATCCAATGGTGTTGAACTATAACAAATAATCTGCGATTGGAGAGTTTGCTTTTTCAAGGATTGAATACAAGCGTCTAAATATTCACTCTCTCCATAAGCACAAATTACCCAGGTGTGTTGTTGATTAACGAGCATAGTCCTTCCTTTCTACTTTTCTTGCAACAAAATAAACAAGTAAACTTCCACTAAAATAAACGGACATCACGATTAAAAAGCTTAAAGAAGCTCCCAAAAGCCCTAATCTATGTACTAAATAGTCATTTGTCAGTTTGGAAGTTATGAACATGAACAAATATACAGGCAATAAATAAGTTTGTTTGCGAATAACTGTCATGACATCTCCAAAAACGATCCCAAGAGAATACAAGATACCAGAGAAAACAAGAATAGCTAGAGTACTGCTATGTTGATATAAAGGTAAGCCAAAAACAAGACTTAAAATTGGAGTCCCAATCAAATAGGCTAGTACACTCAAAATCAAGCCAACTCCCAAGACAATCACAAACAATTTCTTAATAATAGCATCGAATTTTTTCAAGTCTTTATTCTTCCATAAGATCGCTAACTGAGTTGTTAAGGGTCTAAGGATTAAAATAAAGAGACTCATAAAAAAGACAGGCATAAACAAAATATTATAATCCCGTTGTGTACCTGCAATAAAATGTCCCAGTCTGATTTCAGAGTCAATGGCGATTCTAGGCTCATTGAAAATATAAGCTAGTAAAAATCCACTAATAAAAAGAGGAATACAATTTTTTAAAATAGCAATTGCATCAAACAAGTTACTTTTGAGATTTTTCACTGAGAAATCAATGGACTCAAATTCTTTTGATTTTACGTAATCATAAGAGAATACAAAAATGAAATTTAAAAGAACTAAATAAAGCAAGGACTGGGTCAATGATTTTGTGACAAGTAAAAATACCAATAAAAGGATTGTGCTAATAGAATAACGAATCGTCATTGATTTGCCAGCAATATCCAATCGTTCCTGACGCTGAAACAGTCCATGGAAAAGATCAGAAATTGCCTCACACATTCGAAAGAGAACATATAAGGCGATAATGGTAATTTTTGAACTCTCATGAAGATCAATCCCCGAAATAAATAAATAAGGAAAGAAGATAGCCACCATAAGTAGGAGAGAGAGACCTCTGGCAATACTATAGCTTGTAAAGGAATGTCTATAATGGACATCTGTCCCCTGGTAGCTTCGAACCTGAAACATGCCTACCACCACAAGAATCGCAGCAATTCCATAAGCAAGACTAAAGGAATCTGCTTCCATTGGAGAGGTCATTCGTGTAACGATTAATGTAAATAGCACAGATGATCCAGCGAATGCCAAGTTTCCTAACAGATTCCAAAAATACACCTTCTCAGTTGAAACAGGCTCATTATTCTTCATGCTCTTTTACCTGTAGCGCTATTTTTTGTGCTAATTGTCGAATTTGAACAGACTGTTTTGAAGTTATACGAGTCAAAGAGAAATTTAAATAAACAAGTAAACAAAAACCTAAGAAAAAGACTAGATTACTTGGAACTTGAATTCCTAACATCTTTGACAATTGTCCAATCAAATTAGGAAACCAAATGACCGGCAGCGAAAGCAAGCAAAGAATGAGCCAAGAAATAACATTTTTCATTTCAACGAGTTTCTTTGCAACGAGTCGTAGAATATAAAGCATAAAAACAATTACAATAATGGTCAACCAAATATTTAGCATCTTATTTCTTATATCCTCCACCTATTCTAGCCAATAACATGGCCATTGTCACTTTAATCATATAGTAAACCGACTTACTTAAGGTAATAGAAGATTCCCCGTGTTCGCGTTCATTCATTAATACAGGGACTTCTGCAACGGAATAGCCTGAGGTTAAAAGCGACACTATGGTCTCTGGTTCAGGATAATCACTTGGATACTGCTTAGCAAATTCTTCAATGACTTTTCGATCTGCTACACGCAATCCTGATGTAGGATCTGTTACCTTCTGACCAGTCAAAATCTTAATCAACTTTTCAAAAAATGTAATTCCAATTCTTCTTAAGAAAGAAGATTGAAACCCTTGGTTTTCAATAAAACGTGAACCAATCACCATGTTGACTTCTTGTTCTTGAAGAACTTCTAACATTTTTTTAATAAATTCAGGATTGTGTTGGCCATCTCCGTCTACTTGGACAGCGTATTGGTAGCCATGTCTAACTGCATATTGATATCCTGTTTGTACAGCGCCACCAATTCCTAAATTGATGGGTAAATCAATGACATTAAATTGATTCCTTTTACAAATTTCAAGAGTATTGTCTGTGGAACAATCATTGATAATAACATAGTCAAATTCTGGTGTATGTTCCTCAATCATCTTAATTGTCTTTTCAATATTACCACTTTCATTATAAGCAGGAATAATAATTAGCAATTCTGAAGTTCTCAATCCTTCTACATTCCCTTCTAAGCATATCACTTCATTATACTATATATTGAACCATATTTCTACTTACACCCAATGATTAGGGTGTTCTCAAAAAAAAACAAGCCCACATCCTCTTTTTAAGGCTGTGAGCTTGTTTCTTTTTTGTATCTTATTACTTCACTCTCCTACTTCCGATACATCTTCACTTGTAGGTAAAGGTCGTTATAGACGCCCAACCACTTCTTGCCAAGTTGTTCGTAGACTTCTAAGTTCTTTAGCGTGTCATCACTTGGATAGAAGGCCTGGTCTTCTTGGACCTCTTTTGGTAGCATCTTCTTAGCTTCTTTGTTCGGTGTGGAATAACCGACATAGAGAGCATTCTTATATGCATTTCTGGGCGAAGCATAAAGTTGATAAAGGCATAAGCTGCTTCTTTATTCTTCACCGTCTTTGGAATGACGATGTTGTCAAACCAAAGGTTGCTGGCTTCTGATGGGACGACATAGCGGAGGTCCTCATTGGCCTCTAGCATTTGGCTGGCCTCACCGGAGAAAGTCACCCCAATAGCCGCATTGTTTTGAATCATGTAGCCTTTCATTTCATCGGCTACAAGTGCCTTGATATTGGGCATCAAGGTATAAAGCTTATCAACAGCTTCTTGGAGTTGCTGAGGATCCTTGGAGTTGAGACTATAACCTAAGCTATTGAGTCCAATCCCCATGACCTCACGCGCCCCATCGTACATCATGATGTCATTCTTGTACTCTGGTCTCCATAGATCAGCCCAGTGCTCAGGTGCCTTATCCACCATCTTGGTGTTGTAGATGATACCAAGAGTTCCCCAGAAGTAAGGAACTGAGTACTGATTGTCCGGATCAAAATTCAGGTTCAAGAAACGTGGGTCAATATTGTCTAAGCCTTTTAGTTTGGACTTATCCAACTTTTCAAGCAAGTTTTCGTCCATCATCTTGGCGATCATGTATTCACTTGGGATGGCAATATCGTAAGCCGTCCCCCCTTGCTTGATCTTGGTGTACATAGCTTCATTGGAATCAAAGGTATTGTATTGGACTTGAACGCCTGTTTCCTTGGTAAATTCCTTGAGCAATTCTGGATCGATATAATCTCCCCAGTTGTAGATGACCAGCTTATCACTGTCTTTTGGATTGGTCTTGGCTTCAAGACGGGCACTTAGCCCCGCTAAAACGAGGATTACCACCACAATCCCTAGCAAGAATGAATAGAGTTTTTTCATACTGTTTCCTCCTTCTCTCTAGTGATGAAGTAATAGCCGACCACCAGTAAGATACTGAAGAGGAAGACCAGGGCAGAAAGGGCATTGATATTCAACGAAATCCCTTGGCGAGCCCGTGAGTAGATCTCAACAGACAAGGTCGTAAAGCCATTTCCTGTGACAAAGAAGGTCACCGCAAAGTCATCCAAGGAGTAGGTGAAGGCCATGAAGTAACCGGCAATAATCGCAGGTGTCAAATAAGGAAGCATGATTTCTTTCAACATCTGCACCTGAGTAGCTCCTAGGTCATAGGCCGCATTGATCATATCACGGTTCATTTCCTTCAAGCGTGGCAAGACCATCAAGACTACGATTGGAATAGAGAAGGCCACGTGACTCATCAAGACAGAGGCAAAGCCAAGCTGGAACTTGATCGTCGTAAAGAGGATCAGGAAGCTAGCCCCGATCATAACGTCAGGTGCCACCATAAGGATGTTATTGATGGACAAAAACGGTCCTTCAAACTTCTTCTTAGATTGGTAAATATAGATCGCACCAAAGGTCCCAATAATGGTCGCAATCAAGGCTGACAGGAAGGCCAAGAGGAAGGTCTGTGAGAGGATCAACATAAGACGCGTATCCTCAAAGAGACTTTGGAAATGCTCCAAGGTAAAGCCTGTAAAAGCATTCATATCCCCACCAGCATTAAAGGCATAGGCAATCAAGTAAAAGATTGGCAGATAAAGGAGTAGGAAAACCAATCCTAAATAGATACGTGAAATCTTTTTCATCGTTCACTCCTTTCTCTCGTTACCCACATGACTAAGAGCATAGCAAGGATCAAGACCACTCCAATGGTTGATCCCATTCCCCAGTTTTGTGTCGTGAGGAAATGTTGCTCGATGGCAGTCCCCAGAGTAATCACCCGGTTTCCTCCGATCAAACGCGTCAACATGAAGAGACTCAAACTTGGAATAAAGACCGATTGGACTCCAGAGCGAACCCCGTTCATAGACAACGGGAAGACAACTCGACGGAAGGTATCCCACTTATTAGCTCCTAGGTCATAGCTAGCATTGATGAGATTTGGATCCAAATCATCCAAAACATTGAAGATAGGAAGGATCATAAAGGGCAACTCAATGTAACTAGCGACAAAGATGAAAGAAAAGTCCGTAAAGAGGATCTGTTGAGGACCGATTCCGATGAAGCTCAAGAATTGGTTAATAGATCCCCCTTGACCAAAGATCCCGATAAAGGCATAAGCCTTCAGCAAGAGGTTAACCCAGGTCGGAAGGACGATGAGCATGAGCCAGAGCTGACGATGCTTGAGCTGGGTCAAAAAATAAGCTGTCGGGTAAGAAATCAAGAGCGTCACAAAGGTAACGATCCCAGCATAGAGAATGGAGTTGAAGCTCATCTTGAGGTAGGTCCAATTCTGCGCTGTAAAAAAGGTTTGGTAATTCTCTAAGGAACCCTGTCCCTGGACATTAACAAAGGATTGCCAAATAATCAAGGCTACAGGAGCCAAGACAAAGAGGAGGATCCAGAGAAAATAGGGAACCACAAAGAGGTTAGAGGTTGTTTTCTTCATCTCTTTCCTCCTCGATGGCATTGATCAATCCGGCTTCTTGCTCTTCCACTTCTACGTACTCTTCGATCCGTGCATCGAACTCTTCTTCCGTTTCATTGAGACGCATGACGTGGATATCTTCTGGTTCAAAGTCCAGACCGATTTCTTCACCTACGATTGCCTTACGCGTTGAGTGAATCATCCACTCATTGCCCAATTCATCATAGGCGATGATCTCATAGTGTACCCCACGGAACAGTTGGGTATCCACTTTTACCTGGAGCTTGCCTTCTTCGGGCAGTGTGATTCGCAAATCTTCAGGGCGAATAACGACTTCGACCGGTTCGTTTGGTCTCATCCCTCCATCGACTGACTCAAAGCGTTTGCCATTAAACTCTACTAAATAGTCTTCGATCATGATCCCTGGAAGGATGTTGGACTCACCGATAAAGGTCGCAACAAAATGGTTGATGGGCTCATCGTAGATATCAACAGGTGTCCCTGACTGAACGATTTCTCCTTCGTTCATGACGAAGATCCAGTCACTCATAGCTAGTGCTTCTTCCTGGTCATGGGTAACAAAAACAAAGGTAATACCCAAGCGTTGTTGCAATTCACGAAGCTCATACTGCATGTCTGTCCGCAACTTCAAGTCAAGGGCAGACAAAGGTTCATCCAAGAGGACTACTCGCGGTTCATTGATAATCGCCCGTGCAATAGCCACCCGCTGGCGTTGACCGCCAGAAAGTTTCTGGATGGAGCGTTTCTCAAATCCTCCTAATTGCACCATCTTAAGGACTTCAGTCACTCGTCTTTGAATTTCCGCCTTGTCTAGCTTCTTCAAACGAAGAGGGAAGGCAACATTCTCAAACACATTCATGTGTGGGAAAAGGGCATAGGACTGGAAGACGGTATGGACATCCCGTTTGTTAGTCGGTAAATCATTGATCCGAACACCATCCAAGAGGACATCCCCTGTCGAAGCGTCTAACAAACCGGCAATAATGTTCAAAATCGTCGATTTACCAGATCCTGAAGCACCGAGGAGGGTATAGAATTTCCCTTCTTCCAACTCAAAGTTGATATCTTTGAGAACCACTGTATCGCTGTCTTCAAATACTTTTGAGACATTTCTAAACTCAATAATTGGTTTTTTCAATTCACATAAATTCCTTCTTTTTCATGCGTTTCCATCTGAGACCAACCAACTAGTCTCATAGGCTGACGAGAATACCCGTCAGGCCACCAACACCTCTCGGGGACTTATAAGACTGCCCCACCTATTTTCGGTATCGATAGGCACTCACCCCCCTTCTAAAGTAGGAAGGGTCTACCCAAAAGTAGCCCCTATTCCAGCTCGAACCGTTAATCTTTCCCAATAATACGGACTTCCCGCTCTAAAGTCACACCAGCTGATTTCAACTGTCGCGATGACATGAGCAATCAGGTCTTCATAATCTTTTGCGGTACCATGATCGACATTAATCATAAAGCCAGCATGCTTTTCTGAGACCTCAATACCACCAATCCGGTGTCCTTTTAGTCCAGCTTCACTGATCAACTGTCCTGCAAAGTGACCGACTGGCCGTTTGAAGACAGAACCACAAGACGGGTATTCGAGGGGTTGTTTCAACTCTCTTAAATGAGTTAGACGAGCCATTTCTTGATCGATCTGCTCATAGTTGCCAGGCGCTAAGGCAAACTTAGCCGAAATGACCACATCTCCTGTCTCTTGGATCTTGGAATGACGATAACCAAAGGCTAATTCTTCTGCTGTTAAGATTTTCAGCTCGCCTTCTGGCGTCAAGACCTTACAAGATTGTAGAATATGGGCAATCTCGCCACCATAGGCGCCAGCATTCATATAGACAGCCCCCCCAATACTACCAGGAATCCCACAAGCAAATTCAAAGCCTGTCAAACTATGGTAGCGGGCTACGTGAGTCACATCGATCAGTTTAGCACCTGCCTCTGCTTCAATCACGTACCCATTGACCCGGACATCATGGAAATGATCAAACATGATGACAAAGCCTTCAATCCCACTGTCACGGACGATAATATTGGAAGAATTTCCCAAAACCATCCAAGGAATCTCCTGGTTATTAGCAAAAGTGACAATTCGTTTTAATTCATATTGATTGCGAGGAAAGGCTAAATAGTCTGCAACCCCTCCAACCTTGGTATAGGTATATTGTTTGAGTGGCTCATTGAACAAAATCTCAATGCCAGCCAACTCCTCTTTGATTTGCTTTACGATTTCCATCTCACAACTCTCTTCTACACGTTATCTTATCCATTATAACAAAAACCAGCCCACTTTTCGACTCAGAAGTAAAAAAACAGAAACAGCCAAAGACCACTTCTGTTTTAATTTTTTTAAACAAGGGTTTATTAAATTAGCCAATCTTACGCGCAATGCCACGTGTTTCTTGAGTGGACAAGGCTGAGCCAATGGCAACTCCACCCCCAATAATGGTAAAGACTGCCAACATAAAGAAGTTAAAGAAGTATTTCTCAGGTGCTTCACCATTTAGAACAAGGGAATTGATCAAATCAAATCCATCACTAAAGTCGAGTCCAAGCTGTTTAACTGCTTCTAAGGCATAGTCAAATTGGTGAACGAGAACAACAGTCACCAACAAGAGGATACTAGAAATAACTGCACCAAGTTTGCTAAATTTCTTCCCTAAGATCTCATAGCCTTTGACAACACAGATCCCAAGGATGAAACCAGCATAAAAAGCTACGTAGCCGAGACGGGCAATAAAAAGAGTAACAGCTCCTCCGATAATAGCACCAATAAAGGCACCGACTGTTCCAAGAAGGACATTTTCTTTCTGACTATTATATGAATCTGTTTCAATTTTTAGTTGGGAACTCACAATTTGATAGTTTTCTTCATTCATCAAGAAGAGGGAATCTCCAATCTGGTAGAGACCAACTGGTCCTTTTTCACCAGAGTAGCCACAAACAGTGTAGAAACCATTGGTTTGTAAAAAATGCACGATTTCTGTTAAGGCTTGATGAATGTTTTCAATCGTTTTTGCTTTAGTCATCCCAGCTTTTACAGTGAAAGTTGTGACATATTGGTTGAGGCTAACGCTCTTCAGAACAGAAGATTCTTTCACCATTTGCTGCAATTGTGCAGCTGCTTCTTCCGCATCATCACGAGAAACAGAAAGAGCAATGCTGAAGACATTTTTTGTATCTGTTTCTTTCATTAAGAAGAAATACCCAGAGTTTTCACCATAAATAGACGAGGTTTGAGGATCAAACTGGAATCCAAGTTCCGTAGCAAGTTGATGACGTTCAAAGTCTTTCATTAGAATTACAATCTCCTTTACATTTCTATCTATCTTTTGAATAATTGTTTATTATCCTAAAATAATTTGATAGACAAATGATTTATAAGACTATTTTATCATAGATAAATAAAATTAGATAGACTAATTTAGCCTATCTAATCATTTTTTTCATTGAATCAAGATTCACTGGCCTCTACCTTCACACCAGTTGTGTCGATCTTTAGTGAGAAGACCTGACCATTTAAGCCCTTAGATTCCAAATCTTTGGCAAAGGCTTCTGCATGTTCAACTGGAAGCAAGGTCATAATAGTTGGACCTGCACCAGAAAGGTAAGTGGCATAAGCATCGTGTTGATGCGCAACTTCTTTCACCTGAGGAAACTCTGCAACTAGTTGTTGACGGTAGCGTTCATGGAAGCGATCCGCTTCGATGGCTTTTCCTGCGACTCTTAAGTCCCCCTTAGCAAGGGCAGCAATGGCCACGTTTGCAATGGAACTAGCTGCCACAGCTTCTTTATAAGACCACTCACTAGGAAGGACATTTCGGCTATCGCTGGTCTTGAGTTCGTAATTCGGAACAAAGGCCACTAGAGCACACTTAGGAAATGGTAGAACCAAATGATTGGTCTGCTGATCCACATAGCTTGCTACGACCAGATTTCCAAAAATAGCTGGCGCTACATTGTCCGGATGACCTTCGATTTTTGTAGCAATCTCTAATTTTTCTTCATCGCTAAGGCATAAGTTGCCCAGTTGATTAGCCAACTCAATCCCCGCTACAATGACAGAGCTAGAGGAACCAAGACCACGCGCCAAAGGCACTTCACTAGTCATCTTGAGACGATGAGGAGGCAAATCGGATGCGACTTGGAGAGCAGTTTGAAGCAAGAGATTCTCTTCATCGCTTGGAATCTCCTCTCCTAAATCATGTTCAATCCACCAGTTTTCTTGCGCTTCTAGCACATCAATGGTCAAATACTTAGAAACAGCGATCCCAACAGAATCAAATCCTGGCCCTACATTGGCACTAGTCGCTGGTACTGTAATTCTCATCTTATTCTCCCAATACTTTAAAGGTATTCATGAGTTTGAAATTCGGCTCTGAATCCAGTTTTTCAACCAAGTTCTTGAATTGCGTCTGGTTGACTTGGTGGGTAATGATAACCACACTTGCATAGTGACCATCTGAGTCTTCTTGGAGGATTTGCTTGAAGGAGGCTCCTTCTGCATTAAAGATCTCCGCAAGACGTAAGATTTGACCAGTCGCATCTGGTGCCTTGATTGAGAAGTAATAATTGTTCTTCACATCTTCTGGTTTAGCCAATTGAAGCGGGCGACTGTATTCGTTGAAGGCTTTTCCGATCGTTCCTTCTTTCAGACGACGAACAATGCGAACGATGTCGGCTACAACACTGGTCGCAGTTGGTTTTTGGCCTGCACCAGGTCCATAGTACATAGACTCACCAATCCCGATCGATTCCACATAGACTGCATTCATGACGTCGTTCACGCCAGCAAGTGGGTGTTGTTTTGGAAGGAAGGTTGGGGTCACCTCTGCTGCGATCCCTGACTCTGTTTCAACAATCGAGCCGACTAGCTTGATCACATAACCAAGGCTTTGAGCTACTGAGACATCCTGAGGAGTGATCTGGCTGATTCCCTTGTGACCTACTTGGTCAAATTGGATGTTCATCCCAAAGGCAAATTGGCTCAAAATCACCATCTTATAGGCAGCATCGATTCCTTCGACGTCATTGGTAGGGTCACTTTCAGCGTAACCAAGGCGTTGTGCTTCTGCTAAAGCATCCTCATAAGTCCAGCCTTCTTCGACCATTTTGGTCATCATGAAGTTAGAAGTACCATTGACCACACCAAGAACCTTGGTCACCTTGTCAGAAGCCAAGGAATTCACCAAGGTCCGAAGGATTGGAATTCCACCCGCTACGGCAGCTTCATAATAAAGGGCTACTTGGTGTTCTTTTGCAATCTCTAGTAACTCACTTCCATGAACGGCAAGGAGGTCTTTGTTGGCAGAGACCACGTGCTTGCCTGCTTCAAGAGCGCGGGTGATAAAGGTCTTCGCTGGCTCGATACGCCCCATCAACTCAACCACGATAGCAATATCTTTGTCTTCAATGATCTCATCGACATTGGTTACAAAATTGTAGTCATGGCCAGCCGCTTGCAAGCTTTCTTTCTCCGCATCATCGCGAACCAAGACCTTAGCAATCTCAATGTCATCTTGAGCAGCCTGGCTGATCTTTTCATGGTTTTCTTTTAATAAAAATGGTACGCCACTGGCAACAGTACCAAATCCTAGTAAGGCAATCTTAACAGACATGTTGGTCTCCTTAAACATCTAATATATTCCATTATATCAAAAATTAGCCCCTTCTGACTAGTTCTTTGACCTTCTTCCACTACAAGAACTTTATTTTTGGGATTTTGATCTCCTCTTCAAACTAACTAGCAACCCATGCATTCAAAAGCCAACGAGATTCCCAGAAATTTTACCCCATTTGTAACTTTGTCTTGAAAAGATTTTCTTTCCCTATGATATAATGATAAGGAATAAGAAAGGGGTCTCTATGAATCACCGAAAAAGACGTGTCCCAAAGAAAATACGATTACTACTTGTTTTAAATGCTTTTCTCCTATCTTGCATCTTCATTTTAGGCTTCTTCCTATTGAAACGAGGTCCTAGCTCTCCCGTTGCTGACAAGCAAGATACAAATACAAGTCAGACTGTGAGCCAGCAAGGATCTACTACCAAATGGGTAAACAAGATCAACCTGTGAAAATTCCGATTCTCATGTACCACGCTGTACACACGATGGCCCCTTCGGAAGAAGCCAATGCTAACCTCATTGTGGCACCAGAAACATTCGAAAGTCATCTCAAAGCCTTAAAAGAGGCCGGTTACTACACCCTGACGCCCGAAGAAGCTTATCGCGCCCTTACAAAGAATGAACTGCCTGAAGGTGGCAAAGTCGTTTGGTTGACGTTCGATGATGGAATTGCAGACTTTTATACCATAGTCTATCCACTCCTAAAAAAATACCAAATGACCGCAACCAATAATATCATTACTTCATTTTCCGAAAAGGAAAAACCGAGTGTTTTAACCTTCGATCAAATCAAAGAAATGAAAGCACAAGGCCTTACTTTTGAGAGCCATACGGTATCCCACCCAGATTTGGCCCAATCAGATACTGCCACTCAAAAGGCTGAACTAGCCAATTCCAAACAAGTATTAGATAAGAAACTCGATCAAACCACTACCACCATTGTCTACCCTGCTGGTCGCTACTCTGAGGTCACCATGGATCTAGCAAAAACCAATGGCTACAAAATGGGCTTAACGACCAACAATGGACTAGCTAGTTTAGATGATGGCCTCTACTCACTAAATCGTCTGCGGATCTTGCCTACTACAACAGCAGAAACCTACTTGCAGAAATGCAAACCAATCCATAAGCATACAAAAAGCACGAGTTCGAGCGACTCGTGCTTTCTTTCTCCATAAAGGAGGCTTTTACTTAGACTTGATGTAGTTCACACCATCTGCTTTTGGCGCAACCGACTTACCAAAGAAGGCTGCTAGGACGATGATGGTCAACACATACGGAGCAATACGGAGGTAGACTCCTGGAATATGGGCAAGGAAAGGAATCTGCGTAGACACAACCGCCAAGGCTTGTGAAAGACCAAAGAATAGACTGGATAGCATGGCACCGATTGGGCTCCATTTACCAAAAATCATAGCCGCTAGGGCGATAAATCCAGGTCCTACAATGGTAGTTGCAGAGAAATTAACAGAAGCAGATTGCGCATACAAGGCACCACCAACTCCTCCTAAAAATCCAGAGATGAGCACACCATAGTAACGCATGAGGTAAACATTAATACCAAGGGTATCCGCAGCTTGTGGATGTTCACCAACTGAGCGAAGGCGAAGACCAAACTTCGTTTTAAACATGATAAACCAGGCTACAAATGAAAATCCAATCGCGACATATCCCATTAAGCTTGTATTCTTGAAGAAGATATCTCCAATAACAGGGATATCAGACAAGAAAGGAAAATCAAATTTACCAAATGACAAATCGATATTGTTGGTTTGACCTTTTCCGTAGATTGCTTTTACCAAAGACAGCTAAGGCAGGAGCCAACAGGTTCAATACCGTACCACTCACCACGTGGTCAGCACGGAAGTTGATAGTAGCTACAGCATGGATAGCGGAGAAAATGAGTCCAACCAAACCACCTGCAAGAAGAGATAGCCAGATGGTCATGCCACCAAGAGAGCTTGCAAAAGTCAAGTTAAACACGACACCAGTGAAAGCTCCCATAACCATGATACCTTCCAAACCGACATTAACGACACCAGCATGTTCGGAGTAGGCTCCTCCGATACTAGTGAAAATGAGGGGAGCAGCATAGACCAGCATATTCGATACAAGAATCGTTAGTATAGCAACAGTATTCATCCTTACTCTACTCCTTTCATTTGTTTTTTAGGCTTGATGTATTTTTCAATAATGTAGTGAGCACTTACAAAGAAGATGATTGAAGCTGTCACAATATTGACAAGTTCTGGTGGAATAGTCGCTGTGGTCATACCTGGCGCACCTGTTTGCAAGGTTCCAAGCAAGAAAGCAGCAAAGACAATCCCAATAGGGGAATTGCTAGCAAGGAGAGCCACTGCCATCCCATTAAATCCAACAGCCAAGGAACCAGCTTGAACATAAACGTTCTGGAAGGTACCAATCCCCTCTACAGCTCCTCCAATCCCACAAAGGGCACCTGAAATCACCATGGAAAGGATGATGGTACGTTTAGCTGACATCCCTGCATAGTCTGAAGCATTCGGGTTGAGACCAACGGAACGGATTTCAAAACCAAGTGTTGTTTTCTTAATAATGAACCAAATAACTGCAACAGCAATCAAGGCGATAAAGATACCGATATTCATCCGTGACTTAGTCAATTCCGTCAGAAAGCCTAAACGATAACTTGCATTTGCCCCAACTGTAATACTGGATTCAGAATCGACCATGAACTTTTTAGGGAAGTTCCGGATAATTTCATTTCCAGCAAACAGTACGATGTAGTTCATCATAATAGTAACGATGACTTCACTCGTCCCCAAAAATGCTCGCAGAAGTCCTGGAATTAAACCAATGAGACCACCGGCAATTGCAGCCACAAGGACCGTCAAAGGAATCATTAGGATACGCGGAATATCTGGGAAGGACAAAGCAAACCATACTGCCGCAATCCAACCAGCTAAGGCTTGTCCTGGTAAGCCGACATTGAAAAAAATCCAGCTCGACTGGCTACCGCAAATCCGAGAGCGATCAAAAATCAAGCTACCCCATAGTACGGAAAAAATTTCACCCACATTTTTTTAATGGAACCAAAAAGCTGTCTTGAAGAGTTCTTCATAACCCCAAAGAGCATCATAACCAAAGATCCACATGATAATGGCTCCGAGGATGATTCCTAGGATTACAGAAATAAAAGGAATAGCAATTTGTCTTGTATTTTTATTCATTTGAAGCCTCCTTGATTTCTCCACCAGCCATAAGAATACCAAGCTCTTGTTTGTTGGTCTCAGATGGCTTCACAATACCTTGGATTTTTCCATCATGAATAACAGCAATCCGGTCGGATAGATTTAGAATTTCATCTAATTCGAAGCTGACAACGAGGACGGCTTTCCCTTTATCACGTTCACCAATCAAACGTTTATGGATGTACTCAATCGCACCAACATCCAAACCACGTGTCGGTTGGCTAACGATTAACAAATCTGGATTCCGATCAACTTCACGAGCAATAATGGCCTTTTGTTGATTTCCTCCTGATAGAGCACTTGCTGGCACAATCTCGTTGGCTGCACGAACATCAAATTCTTCCATCAACTTGCGGGCATAGGAATTAATTTGATTGTAATTTAAGACACCGTTTTTGCTAAGTGGTTCTTTGTAGTAAGTTTGAAGTGCGATGTTTTCAGAAAGCATCATTTCGAGCACAAGACCATCACGATGACGATCTTCAGGCACGTGGCTGACATTCATTTCAGTAATCTTACGTGGGGAAAGTCCAACAACTTCTTGTCCCTTAATTTTGATACTACCTGATTTGACTTTACGGAGTCCGGTAATAGCCTGAATCAATTCACTCTGACCATTCCCATCAATCCCTGCAATCCCGACAATTTCGCCTGCGCGAACATCAAGAGATAGCTCTTTGACCGCAGGAACACCACGGTTTCATTCACGACTAAGTCAGAAATTGCAAGAACCACTTCTTTAGGCTGTGCTTCTTCTTTTTCTGTTACGAAAGAAACTGAGCGCCCAACCATCATTTCTGCCAAATCTTTATTGGTAGCACCTTCGATACCAACGGTTTGAATAGATTTACCACGACGAATAACTGTGACACGGTCTGCAACGGCACGAATTTCATCTAGTTTGTGAGTGATAAGGATGATAGATTTCCCTTCTTTAACAAGGGTTTTCATGATTTCCATCAACTCCAAAATTTCAGCAGGAGTTAACACTGCAGTAGGCTCGTCGAAAATCAGAATATCAGCTCCGCGATAGAGCGTCTTCAAGATTTCTACACGTTGTTGAGCACCGACAGAAATATCTTCAACTTTTGCGGTAGGATCCACAGCCAAGCCGTAGCGTTCTGACAACTCAAGGATATCTGCATTAGCTTTTTTCAAATCTAATACACCTTTATTAGTAACTTCGCTACCAAGAATGATATTTTCTGCAACAGTGAAAGCTTCCACCAACATGAAGTGCTGGTGAACCATCCCGATCCCTAGAGAAGCAGCCTTTGAAGGAGAATCTAGTTTTTCAGACTTCCCATTGACCACAATTTCTCCGCTCGTTGGTTCCAAAAGACCAGCCAACATATTCATCAGGGTTGATTTCCCAGCTCCATTTTCACCAAGAAGTGCATGAATTTCACCTTTACGCAATTCGAGGTTGATTTTGTCGTTTGCGACAAATTCACCAAAGATTTTGGTAATTTCACGCATCTCAATGACGTTTTCGTGTGCCATTCGAATATTCCTTTCTAGAAAACTATATTTTATTTCAGTAGGACCTGCTAAACGAGTTAGTAAGTTCTATTGAGACAAAATGTCTCAACACCTCATAAAAAAGCGACCCAAGAAGGATGGATCGCTTCTGGAAGGTTTTATTTCTCAGGTGCTTTTACACTACCATCGATAATTTGTTTTTTAGCATCTTCTACTGCTTTTTAGCATCTTCAGAAAGATTAGAAGTTGTCAAATCAACACCACCATCTTTCAAACCAAATGTGATCACTTTTCCACCTGGGAATTTGCCATCAGCAGTTTGAGTTGCGATTTCTTGAACAGTTTTACCAACTTGTTTCAAAGTAGAAGCCAATACGAAGTTAGATTCTTTACCATCTTTTGAAGTGTATTTACCTTCGTCGACTTGGTCACGGTCTACACCAATAACCCAAACTTTTTTTCGTCTTCGTTTTTCTTCTCGTTCAAGTCTTTTTGCTTCCTTGAAGACACCAGCTCCTGTACCACCAGCGACTTGGTAAATAACGTCAGCTCCTGCGACTGTATTGTGTCAGCTGCAATGGTTCTACCTTTTTTTCAGGGTTGTTGAAGTCTTCAGCATATTGTACGTCTACTGAAATGTCTTTGTTTACAGACTTCACGCCTGCTTCAAATCCTTTTTCGAAACGAGTGATAACTTCACCACGTGCTCCACCGATGAAACCAACTTTGTTAGTCTTAGTTGTTTTGGCAGCAGCAACCCCTGCAAGATAAGCAGCTTCATTATCTGCAAAAACAGCAGATGCTACGTTCTTTTTGTCGCCTACAACAGAGTCAATGATAACGTAGTTGATGTCAGCATTTTCATCTGCAGCAGCTGTAACAGCTGGAGCAAGTTTGTAACCAACACCGTAAACTAATTTGTAGCCGTTTGTAGCGACTTGGCTAAAGTTATTTGCAAAATCTGCTTCACTTGTAGATTGGAAATAAGTGAATCCGTTATCTTTAGAAAGACCGTTTTCTTTACCCCAAGCTTGTAGACCTTCCCATGCAGATTGGTTGAATGATTTATCATCAACACCACCTGTGTCAGTAACGATAGCGACTTTTTAAATCAGTTTTTTTGCATCTGAAGAATCTTTTGCGAGACGCACGATTTCCACATGCGAGCAAGTCCGATTGCGACGACAGTTACTAGACCTAGGCCTAACCATTGTTTCTTGTTCATTTCTGAACCTCCTAAATAAGATATGCAACTAAGTTGCGGATTAATGAAAAGGGTCAATAGACCGCCTTTACAGATGTTACTAGGTAAGATCTGTAAAGGAATATGGAAGCAATTCCTTGACCGTCATCACGACCGTCGATTTATCTTTGGCTACCAGAGTAACCGGTAGGTCTGGCTCGAAAAATTCAGCCATCACCTGGCGACAAGCACCACAGGGTGAAACTGGTTTTTTTCCGTCTGACCATAAATAATTAATTCCTTAAATGAACGCTCTCCTTCTGAAACAGCCTTAAAGATGGCTGTCCGCTCGCCACAATTGGTCAAGCCGAAGCTCGCATTTTTCAATATTGACGCCTGTATAAATCTTCCCTCATCTGTCACAAGAACAGCTCCAATTGGAAAATGAGAATAAGGTACATAAGCATTCTCACTTGTTTTTACAGCTAGGTCAATCAACTCAGTAGTCGCCATGGGCTACTTCTCCCTTCATGATGGCTACTCCAGAGGAAGTGCCGATTCGGTTAGCACCCGCTTGGATCATGGCTTGTGCATCCTCATAGCTACGAGTACCTCCAGATGCTTTCACTCCCATATCCGGTCCAACAACCTGGCGCATGAGGGCAACATCCTCAACAGTTGCTCCTCCAGTAGAGAAACCAGTTGAAGTTTTGACAAAGTCTGCTCCTGCCAATTTGGCAATCTGGCAAGCCACTACTTTTTCAGTTTCAGTTAACAAGCAGGTTTCGATTATCACTTTTACCAAGCGATCACCACTTGCATCTACAACAGCCTGAATGTCCTCTTCTACTAATGTCAGATTTTTTGATTTCAAGGCACCGATATTGATGACCATATCAATCTCATCGGCTCCATTTTGGATGGCATTTTGAGTTTCAAATGCTTTAACAGCTGGTGTATTTGCGCCAAGAGGGAAACCAATCACTGTACACACTTTTACATCTGAATCCCGAAGTCCTTCTGCAGCGAAGTTGACCCAGGTCGGTTGGACACAAACACTTGCAAAATCATATTCTTTCGCTTCTTCGATCAAAGCTTCGATTTGTTCTTGTTGTGCATCAGGTTTTAATAATGTGTGGTCAATATATTTGTTTAATTTCATTAATAAATCTCCCCCAAATGAATTACGAAACAATTTCAATAATTTCTGAAACGCTTACAACCTTGTCTAGTATTTTAACATTTTTTTGGAATTCTGCAATGGTTTTTTGACTAATTTCTAAATTTGTATAAATAGTTGCAACAAGGTCGCCTTTTTGAACAGGATCCCCAACTTTCTTAGCAAAAACAATCCCTGTTTCATAATCTAAATCATCTGATTTGACTGCTCTGCCAGCCCCAAGACGCATAGCGAAGAGTCCGTGTTCCATCGCAGGCAAGGCTGCAATATAGCCATCCTCTTCTGCATAGACAGGCACTTGTTCTTTACCTGAACTGGACGATAGAGATCGTCTAAATCTCCACCTTGAGCAAGGACCATTTCTTCAAACTTCTTCAGTGCTTTGCCGGCTGTCAGATGCTGCTTGATTTCTTCCAAGCTGGCCGTTACCCCGCCGAGTTCCAGCATAATTTGAGCCAATTCACAAATGAAGTGAGTCACATCTTCTCTGCCTTTGCCTTGAAGAATATCTAAGGCTTCAAGAATTTCGAGACGGTTCCCGATGCTGGTTCCTAAAGGCTGGCTCATATCTGTCAAAACAGCTATGGTCTTACGACCAACAGCATTACCAAGATCCACCATGGTACGAGCCAGTTCACGCGCCTCTTCAATGGTCTTCATAAAGGCTCCTTCTCTAACGGTGACATCGAGAAGGATGGCATCCGCTCCAGCCGCAATCTTCTTACTCATGACCGAGCTGGCAATCAATGGAATTGTATCAACCGTCGCTGTTACATCCCGAAGTGCATAGAGAAGCTTATCCGCCATGACCAATTGGTCCGACTGTCCAATGACAGAAAGGCCAATCTCTTGTACTTGTTTAATGAACTCTTCCTGGGTCCGCTCAATTTGGAATCCTTTAATGGATTCTAGCTTATCGATGGTCCCCCCTGTATGTCCAAGACCACGACCGCTCATCTTGGCAACTGGGACGCCAAAACTAGCCACTAGAGGTGCCAGTACAATTGTTACTTTGTCCCCTACACCACCTGTTGAGTGTTTGTCCACCTTGATGCCTTTAATAGCGGAAAGGTCGAATTGCTCCCCTGTCTCCACCATCTTCATGGTCAAATCTGAAATTTCTCGGGTCGACATCCCCTTGAAATAAACCGCCATGGCAAAGGCAGCCATTTGATAATCAGGTACTGTTCCAGCCACATAGCCTTCGATCAACCAATGAATCTCATCTTTACTCAACTCAATGCCATCACGTTTTTTCTGAATGATATCTACAGCTCTCATGTGACTTTTTCACTCCTTAAAATATAATAACCTTTGTCTTTTTTGAGGATTTCACAATTCCCAAAGACTTCCTCCATTTTGGCCTTCGCACTTGGAGCTCCCTGTTTTTTCTGGATGACAATGGTTAAGTCTCCACCAGGATTCAAATGGTCAAAACTTCCAGAAAGCACTTGATGGACTACCTTTTTCCCAGCCCGAATGGGAGGATTACTGATAATATGATCAAAACTTCCCTCAACCTGATCATAAACATTGGATTGGAAAATCTTTGCTTCAACTTGATTTAAATCTGCGTTTTTCTGAGCTAGATCTAAAGCCCGTGTATTGACGTCTACCATAGTCGCATGGATTCCTTGGGCCTTAACCAAAGAGAGACCAAGTGGACCATACCCGCAACCAACATCCAAAACCGTCTCTCCTTGCTGGAAGGACAAACAAGATAAAAGGACCTGGCTACCAAAGTCGATCATTTTCTTACTAAAAACACCGGCATCCGTCAGAAATTTCATCCGCTCCCCTAAAAGAACCACCTGTAACTCATGGATATCATGTTGGGCATCTGGATGTTCGTCATAGTACATTTTACTCATATTAGCATTATAGCATAATTTAACCTATTTTTAAATCGTTTACAGAAGATCTCAAAACTGATATACTAAAGGTCACTATGGAGGAAAGGCTTGCAATGGATAAAGAATTTCTACACTTCGAAAAGATCAATCGACAAACTTGGCAAAATCTCCACCGGAAATCAACCCCTCCTCTATCTGAAGAGGAATTGAATTCAATCAAGAGTTTTAACGACCTCATTAGCTTGCAAGATGTAACAGATATCTACTTACCCTTGACACATCTGATTCAAATCTACAAAAAAGCGAAAGAGGATTTAGCATTCTCAAAAGGCATTTTTCTCCAACAGGAAAGTAAAAAACAGCCTTTTATGATTGGAATTTCAGGGAGCGTGGCTGTCGGCAAATCAACGACTAGTCGTCTCCTTCAAATCCTTCTTTCTCGGACCTTTTCAGATTCTACTGTTGAATTGGTGACCACCGATGGTTTCTTGTATCCCAACGCCACCTTGATTGAACAAAACATTCTCAATCGCAAGGGCTTCCCTGAAAGTTATGATATGGAGCTCCTTTTGGATTTCCTCAACCAACTCAAAAATGGTCAAAACTATCAAATCCCCGTCTATTCTCACGAGATTTATGATATCGTCCCTGACCAGAAGCAAACCATCCAAGCTGCGGACTTCATTATCGTGGAAGGGATCAATGTCTTTCAGAATCCCCAAAACGATCGGCTCTATATGACAGACTTCTTTGACTTTTCCATCTATGTGGATGCTGAGGTTGCCAATATTGAGTCCTGGTATATCGATCGCTTTAAAAAGTTGTTAGACCGTGCGAAAGATGACCCAAGTAACTACTACCACCGCTTTACCAAGCAACCTGAAGAAGAAGTCCTCGCATTCGCTCATCAGGTATGGGAGTCGATCAATCTCTTAAATCTAAAAGACTATATCGAGCCCACCCGTAACCGAGCCGAACTGATCCTGCACAAATCTGCCAACCATGAGATCGACGAAATCTATCTCAAGAGATAAGAGTTTTAAGACAAAATGATCTTTAAAAAATAGCGATTCGAAGAAAAATTAGTTTGGGCTTGTCAAAAGAAAAGTTTTCAGATATAATAAGAGAGTTAGATTATCATTGGAGGTGAAAAAATTGGCAAACATTAAATCAGCTATCAAACGCGCTGAATTGAACGTTAAACAAAACGAAAAAAACTCAGCTCAAAAATCAGCTATGCGTACTGCAATCAAAGCTTTTGAAGCAAACCCATCTGAAGAACTTTACCGCGCTGCTAGCTCAGCTATCGATAAAGCAGAAACTAAAGGTTTGATCCACAAAAACAAAGCTAGCCGTGATAAAGCACGTCTTGCAGCAAAACTTGGCTAATCAAGCATTGCATACAAAATGAGCTCCTCGGAGCTTTTTTTGTTGCTTCCAAATGAGGAGAAGACATGAAAATTATGATTATCGGCTATTCAGGATCTGGCAAGTCAACTTTAGCGGAAAACTTAGCCCGCTACTACTCCATTCCCAAACTCCACATGGACACCCTTCAATTTCAACCGGGTTGGATAGACAGTGACCGGGATTGGATGGAAGGACAAATGAAGCAGTTTCTCAGCGATCATAGAGACTGGGTCATTGATGGCAACTACTCTTGGTGTTGCTATGAGGAGAGAATGGAGCAAGCCGACCAGATCATCTTTCTCAATTTTTCTCGTTGGAACTGTCTCTATAGAGGATGGATACGATACCGCCGTTATAGAGGCCGAGTCCGTGAGAGTATGGCAGCAGGCTGCCCTGAACGCTTTGACTGGGAATTCATCCGTTGGATTCTCTGGGACGGTCGCCAAGCCAGACAGGTCACACGCTATCAGGCTATCGGCCAAACCTATCCGGACAAATTTATCTCTCTCAAAAACCAAAAGGAACTAGACCGTTTCCTAGATAAAGTAAAAAATGATCTACTGGAATCGAAATAAACACTCGATCTAGTAGATCATTTCTTATTTTCTTTTCTTTTGAGGAAACAAGGGAAGACCTAAGGAAGCCATCTTCTCCGCCGGCACCTTCATGCCATCCTTAATCCATTTGGCTAGGACAGAGACAATGGCTGAGCTGAGGAAGGAATTCAAATAGCTAGCTGGTCCTTGTGAGGATTTCTGACTTTTACTTCTCTTTTCCAGAAATTCATAAACGGCCTTGGTAAGCAGTTTCTCAAAATTATAATCGACGGCCAAGCTGATAATGCGGGCTTCCTTCTTAGCCTCTTTAAAGAGATAGACCCAAATCTGGTACAAATCGGTCTTAAAATTGTATCCTTCTAAAGACTTGGTAATCTTCGAAACAGTTGATTGGAAGATGGATTCGAGCAATTCTTCTTTTGACTCATAATTTCGGTAAAAAGCTGCACGAGAAACGCCTGCTCTCTCCACCAATTCTGAAATGGTAATCTTTTTCAAGTCCTTTTTATCCAACAACTGAAGCAGGGAAATCTCCAAGGATTCCCGTGTGATGGCATTGCTTTCTTGATTGGATCGCTTTAGGTTCGCTAAGGATTTTTCGGATATCTTTCTTTCTGCCATAACACTTACTTTCTATCTGTATCATCTGAATGTATCTGCTTTCAGAGAATGCAACTTCATGATATAATTGTAAAAAAAGACTAACTACTTGTCAATGTACAATTTTTTACATTTTGAGGTAATAAAAATGAAATGGAAAATTATTGCAGATTCTGGCTGTGATTATCGTACTTATGAAAGTGCTGCACCAGATACTAGCTTTGTTTCAGTTCCCCTTACCATCCAGATTGGTGAGACCATCTATACAGACGACGCCAAGCTTGATACAGATAAAATGATGGAAGATATGTATGCGACTACTACTGCTTCCAAATCAGCTTGTCCTAGTCCTGATGACTATATGAAGGCCTTCGAGGGTGCTGATAATATCATCGTTGTTACAATCACTGGTACTTTGTCTGGAAGCCACAATAGTGCTCAGGTCGCTAAAAAGCTTTATCTAGAAGAACATCCTGCAACCAATATCCATGTGATTGATAGTTTATCAGCTGGTGGTGAAGTGGACCTCCTCGTCCGCAAACTCCATCAACTCATCGCCCAAGACCTTGACTTTGATCAAGTGGTCGAAGTCATCACTAAATACCAAGAAAAAACCAAACTGATTTTTGTACTGGCTAAGGTCGATAATTTGGTTAAAAATGGTCGACTTAATAAAATTATCGGAACGGTTGTCGGCCTCTTAAACATCCGTATGGTCGGCCAAGCTAGCGATACTGGAACCCTTGAGCTCCTCCATAAAGCCCGTGGCCAAAAGAAAGCTATTTCCACTACTTTTGAAGAAATGCTCAAAGCCGGCTATAAAGGTGGACATATCACCATCGCTCACCGCCACAACGAGAAATTCGTAGAACAACTCTCTGCCTTGGTCCATGAAAGTTCGCCAATGCGGATATTGAAGTTCTTCCGACCTCTGGCCTCTGCAGCTTCTATGCTGAAGAAGGTGGCCTCTTAATCGGCTATGAAATCTAAATCAACATAAATTCAAAAGAGGCTGGGACAAAAGTCCTAGCCTCTCAATTGTCTTTGGATTGTCGAGCAAGACGCAGTGGTTGAGTGGGCTCTACTACGCCGATTTCATCAGCTTTTATAGCCCTACTCAACTGTGCGGAGGTGGGACGACGAAATCGAATTCTAACGAATGACCGATTTCTGTCCCACTCTCTTTTTTATTCACCAATTTCTTGGTTAAATTTGTAGAAAGTATTCTTATAAATAAGATAAGTCGCAAGAGTTCCAATACCCGAGATGAGAAGATAAATCACACTAGCAATCAAGGTGGTGAAGGCCACAGCGGATAGATAGAAAGCAAAACCTATCAGAATCAGCATAACGATAATAAAGATAAAGATCAATAAGCCTCTCAGGGCAGCATTTCCTCTATTACGGTTCATCAAATCTGTTACAGTCGACCAATTGGTCGTTAAGAGTTTGTAGTCACGTCTAAAAGCGATCACACTCAAACTCAAACTGGTCAAAAACCAAATCAAAAGCATGGCTAGAAGGGAGAGGGGATGGACCCCAAAGTAGCAAGATACCCCTACTAAGAGCACGATCGGTAAAGCAGACTGAACCGAAAAGAGGATCCAAAATTTCTTCAAACAATAGCGTTTAAAGTCAATCGGAAGGGCACGAAGATAAGCGAAATTTTCCCGTTCCAAGGAGATCCCAATACTGGTCAAGCTTTCGACAGAGTTGAAAACTCCAATCATAAAAGCAATCAACGATAAAGGAAGGAGGTATTGGGGTGTGAGGTAGTTTTCAATTTGGAGGGAAGCTCGTGATGCCCCTAAAAACAAGCCAAAGGTGAACAGATAAGGAAAAATCGCCATCATGAAGATGACCTGGGTCAGTAAGGTACCATCACTCAGAAGCCGTTTATGATAGGAAACGGTAAAGCGATGAAAGGCCTTCTGATCTCCAAGCTTCATCTGACTGACCCGCTCCTTGACCGCATGGCTGGAAGAAACCTCAAGGGCAGCATCATAGAAATGAGGCAAGACCTGACTTTTGACCAGCCAAAGGAGAACTGCTAGAACCAATACCCAAGCCAACATCCCCACTAGTGCAGCTGAATCCAAAGGATTCAAGATAAAGGTATGGAAGACCTCTATCGGAGGAAATGCTGGGTTGAGTGACCAAATCACCAGCTACCGAGTGCTCTGACTGGAGCATATTGATATAGAGATAGGCTCCAATGGAAATGAGACTACTCAATCCAATGATGAGGTTAGACACCAAACTCGTGTGTTTCTTAAAGACAGCTGATTTGGTAATCAGATGGGATAGGAACAAGGTGCCTAAGAAGAGGATGGAGAGGAGAATCATGGCACAAAGAAGGCCAAGAAGAAGCCCCACCAAAACATTTCCCCCTGCTTGGATAGGAAGAATGATGAAATAACTCAACATTGGAAGCAGGGCCATCAAAAGCACTAAGATGACCGAAATACTCTTTCCTGCAATCACTTCTGCATCCGAAAAGGCATAGGGACGGTAAAATTGTAAATCCTTGCTTTCGTAAAAGACATTGTAAAAACTCATCAAGCCTTGGGATATGGCTAAGAGCGCAAAGAGAGTAATCATATTGACAAAGGGACCAGGGCTAGAGACAAAATCATTGGCACTAGAAAGTATCCCAAAAAGGAAGAGATAAAGGAGACCGATAAATATATAGGTCCGAATGGACTGGGCGGAAACATTGACCTTCCTATTCGGATCCTTTTCCTGCTTCTTTCTAAATTTCGCTAATTGGGCAGGCTGAGTAGCGTAGATAATGTTGACATCGACTAGGCGACGAACCATTTTAAGACGCATCTGGACTCACCTCTTCTCTTCGACCGGCCAGTCCAAGATAAATGGACTCTAGGCTTTGTTCTGGGTGTTGTCCCTTTAATTCCTCGATGGTTCCATAAAAGATGAGGTTCCCCTTCTTCAGAATGGCAATCTTATCACAGAGTTGCTCTGCTACTTCAAGGACATGGGTAGAGAAGATGACAGTGTTGCCCTTATCCGCATGCTCCCGCATCATCTGCTTCAGATCGTAAGAGGCTTGGGGATCCAAACCAGTCATAGGCTCATCTAGAACCCAGATGTCTGGATCAGATAGAAGAGCCCCGATGACAAAGACCTTCTGGCGCATCCCATGAGAGAAAGACTCAATGACCTCATAACGATGACTAGCAAAGTCAAACAGATGCAGCAAATGCTCCAAGCGGTCATCACATTCCTGCTGGCTCATATCATAAGAAGTAGCGACCAACTCCCAAAATTCATTGGCCGTCAAACGAAGGAAGAGATCTGGCGAATCGGCTACGTAGCCAATTTTCTTCTTTATTTCCAAGCGATTGCTATAGAGGTCTTTCCCATCTACTAGGATTCTACCAGTCGTCGGGGTGATGACACTGACCAGGCTCTTAATGGTCGTTGATTTCCCGGCTCCATTATGGCCGATCAAGCCGACAATTTGCCCATCTTCAATGGTTAAGTTCAAATGGTTCAATGCCAGTTGACCATCGTAATCCTTGGTGACTCCTTGAAATTCAATCATAGATTCTCCTTCTACCATTCTACTTTCCTAATGAAAGAAAGTGGTTACTTATTTTGCCTATATTTTAGTCCTCTTTTCCTCATTTGTCAATGGAAAACTTAAGTATTAAAGCAATTCTTCAAAACGGTAGAGAAGGCCAAATAGATAGTTAGGGATGGTCTCCAGGAGATCCTCCCTAAAGACCCGCTCCCCTCTTTGATGGAGCTCCTTGCCCCAAGGCCCCAAATTGACTGCTGGCACTTGAATCTGGGCAATTTTTTCCAGATCCAACTCGTAGACTTGAGAAGGGATCGCCAAACTATCCAAGACAACCTGATAGCTTGCTAGGTCTCTCTCCAGGGCACAATAACTGGTGTCACAAATGCCCATGAAGTATTCCTCCACCTTCAGGGTCAGGGCGCGTCTTCCTAAATAATGGCGGTAATCATCCACCAGGGTGCCAATTTTGAGACTGGTGTTTAGTAAAGAGCGACAGTTCATGGATGGGTAATAGGGTGGTGCAAAGCCAATGACGACCAATGGCGTTTTCTCTGCTAGGAAGTCTAAGTAAGCTTGGATCTGCTGGATGGCAATGGCCTGATAGCTGACTCCAGATAAGAAAGCTTGGTAAGCTCTTTGCTCACACTGGTCTTGGAAGCTTGAAAAGCCTTCCTTTTTTTGGCAACGATCTAGCAATTCTTGATAGCTGATCACCCATGGCTGAGCTATCACATGTTCTTGTCCTGCTTGGTCCTGGAGGGACAGGTATTTGACATAAAACTCATCAACCGCTTCCTGGCTCAACTCCTTGATGCGTTGCAACAATTCTTGAGGGGTCTTTTTCAGATGTAGCACACTGAAATAGCCAGCAGCGTAGAGGACAGTCGATACATCATACTGGTCCTTCAAATCTCGCAGATAAGACCAAGAAGGGAGAGGAGACTGCTCTCCCAGAGCTTGGTCGGATAGGTCTGGATGGAGGTCCAATTTCGATGCGACTGCTATCAGAAGAGAGAGGGCGTTGATTCCTTTAAGTGGCTCCTTCATATGGGATAAGACACCCTGAGTCACGACGACTGGCATGAGCTTGCCGACCGTTCCGATGTGCAGGACCTTCTCCTTATCACTAGTGGCTTCAAAGGGTTCTGAATCGACCGCTAAGACATAGTCCAAGTCAAACTCATCTTTTAACTGACAGAGCAAACTTAATGCTCCTCGCATCCCGCGTGAATAGGACTCCTCATCTCCCACAGAAAGGTAGAGGAGGTTGACCTGCCCGCCTTCTGGATCGGAGGCGTAGGCTTCTAAGACACCCAGTTGGAGCGCTAAAGCCGCCTTCATGTCACAAGAACCTCGTCCAAATTGCCATTGGCCAGAATCTAGGTCCTCCTGCATTTCTGATCGAAAATCAATGCCCTTCAAGGCTTGAACCAGTGCCTCGGAATCCAAAGCTATAGGGGCTAGGGGACCGTAATCTTCTAGATCTACCGTATCGTGGTGGTGAAAAAGGATCACTGTCTTTTTCTTGCCCTTATCGACCAAGGCCCAATTGACACTGCGATGAAGATGGTCATTGGGAAGAGGGTAGCGACCAAAGTGCTGGGGGTGACTCTTGAAATATGGAATAGACCCAATTCGTTGGTCTAGATAGTCTTCTATCTCCCTTTCTGTCTCGGTATTAGTAAAGCTCGGTATGGACATTGCCTCTTGAAATGGTGGCAATTTGTTCTTGGAAATGTTCTATGGATCTCAATGGAAGCCTCCTTCTGATGGACTGGATCCTTTGGTATGCTATCACCCTTGGGCGATCAGTCTGGTATCATTGATCTTCTTTGCGACGGTAGACAACTTTCCACAAGCTAGTCGCAAGGACGGTTAGCAAGCCATAAACTGTCCAAATATTTACTGTTTCTCCAGTTTCAGGCAAGTGAGCTTCCTCCTTTTCAGGCAAGCGAGCGACACTTTCCTCTCCTTGGCTTTTGCTTTCGCTGACGTGTGCTAATTGAGCCAATTCTTCTTTCTGTTCTTTACGGAAGTCCATTTGGTCTCGTCCGACTGGTGGTTGTTGTTCCAGATGACTAGCTTGATCAGCAACAGAGACCTTACCGGCTTCTTCCACTACAGTAGGCTTCTTCTTAGAGATTGGGAGAATACGATCTGCCAAGCTTGCATATTCGGTATCCTTTTCACTTGGCTGGTAGCGGAATAAGAGCGACCGACTAGCTTCGACAGTTGGTATGGTTGTTGAAATAGAGTCTGTTTTGAAGGTCACTTCATATGGATCCGCAAAATAGATATAATCCGGATCATAGGTGTGTAGACTCAAGACCAGACGATGACCCTTTTTCACTGTATACAAGTTTGGCTGCAAGTACATGGTGTAATCATGGAATTCATTTTCTTTCACATCGATGGACTTACTAGAGCTAGCAGAGTCATAGCGAGAAGCTGGATTGGCCAGATTCATCCAACCACGCGCAATTACCACACTCTTAACCTTGTGGGTCTTGTAACGTTTGAGAGGCAAGGTTTCAAGGTTGCTACCATTCCAGTAACCTGTCTCATCGATGGTTTCTTTTTCCAGTGTGCGCGTGCTGTAGCCATCTTTGTCATAGGTGATTTCTTCCTTAACGACATCAAATTCTTCATCGGAAACATCCATCAGGGTCGCACTGACATGGGCATGGTTCTTGTCTCCCTTGACAAAAGCTGCGCTAAAATGCACCGGAATATGACCTTTGATGGTCGTATCTTGGTCGACGGTGGCTGCATAGGAAGCTGCCACTTCGGAAGAATGGAAGGCCGCATCCTGGTTGCGTGTGGTCCAGTTGTTTCCCGTGCCATAGTAATCCCCCGTCACTGTTACCTCTTCCCGCTTAGAGTAGATCCGACCTGAGATAGCTTGATCCGTATCCCATTTGTCAAAACGGTGCCACTTGCTAGGATCCAAATTGTCCTGAGCCGTTACTTGTGGGAGATTTTCAATGCCATTTTCGATACCGTAGAGGTAATGGCTATACCAGAGATTCATCAGGTCATTAAAAGCTTGTCCTGCCACTTCTGTCCCTGACCAACGAGTGGATGGATAGATGTGATTGCCTTGGTGGAGCAAGACCTTGGGATCGATTCCTGCCTTCTTATAGGCTTCCAGCATAAGTTCAAAATGTTTGGTTTGACATTGTCATCATTGAGCCCTTGGATAATGAGAGGGGCCGCCTTTAAGTTAGCTGCGTTGAGCGTGTAGTCGCGTTTGGCATATTCTTCGTTGTAATTATGACCATCCTTGTGTTGGAGTTCATTGAGCTTGGTGATATAGGCTGCATAGTAATCCTTGACCTTGTCCCAATCTTCCTTGTCAAGGATACGACCTGAAGTATAGACAGATAACCAGGAAAGGTCATTGGAAGCTCCTGTATCAAGGGGAGAGCCTTGGCTGTTGAAATGGTCATACCAACTAGCAATCCCTGCAGCTGGCACAATGGTCTTGAGCCCTTCCACTCCAGTGGACGCTACACCAAATGTCGTCGTACCTGCCCAAGACAAGCCTGTCATAGCAACATTGCCGTTGGACCAGTCTGCCTTGACTTCGTGGTTGCTAGTCTTATCAGAGTAGGCCTTGCGTTTGCCGTTAAGCCACTCCACGATATTTTTGTAAGCAGCTACTTCAAGGTCAGAGCCGGTCGTATTGATCCCGTCTGATCCTTTTGAGCCCAAGCCACTGCTGGTCACCACTGCATAGCCACGAACCAAGTAGTAATTGTACCAGTTGAGATTTTCGTAATCATAATGCGTATAATCTTCAGAGCTTTCACGCGGATTGACGTAGTACCAATCCTTTGGATCAGCCGCTTTGGCTACTTCTTCTGTCGTAACAGTCTTGGTTGCTTGGCGTTTGGCAGGTTTTTCATAGAGCTTGGCCATCTCGAAGTTTCCACCTTCTTTAAGGCCAATCCCTTCTAAAGTCCGCTCTTCGGTCGTCCCTGTTACATAAGGGCTAGCTTCAAAGATACTGGCAGCCTTATAGTCCCCATTGACAGCAGCTTTTGGCACCTGTACAAAGGTCTTGACTAAATCAGGTTTGCCATCTCCATCCGTATCATAGTCAGTTTCAACATAGACAATATAGCGGACGATGTCACTCTTATCATAGGAATAATGCTCAATATCATCCCCAGGTGAAAATGGGAAGACGGGCTGGGCTCGTCCATTCAAAAAGAGAGAGGTTTCTTCCGCTCTGCTCGGTATGCAGTATGGAGCTTTTTAGCCACTTCCACCATGCTGGAGAGATCTGTAACTGGAGCAGTACCCTCTACTCCCTCCTTGACCATTCCTAAGCTCTTAGCAAATGCCAATCGGTCTTTATCAGTTGATCCGACTTGGTTTTCCTTGGTCGAAGCCCAGTTCAAGAGCTGGTTGACAGCGTCTATCACTGTAGCTTCCTTCTTCACATCTGCCTCTGCTACTGGTTGACCTGTCACTTCTGAAAGTTCTCCTAGAGTCACTTTAGAAGCGCTAGAAACTGGAGAAGGATTCTTCTCTGCAACTGACACTTCTGCTGATTGAGGAGCATCACTAGTAGGCTGGACAGGAGCTTTTTCTGCTACAGCAGTCTCCTTGGTCGGAGAGGATTCATTTCCCGTTGTCGGCTGAATCGTTGTAGGACCTGTTTCAGCAGTCGCTTGATCCAAGTTAGGTTGATTCGTAAGCTCCTTCTTAGGAGACAGCTCCCCACTTGCTGGAACTGCATCTGAAATAGGAGTGGCTTCAACTGTACTTGGCTGTCCCACCTGGGTAGTCAAGGCTGGTTCTACACCATTCGTAGCTACTTCCTCCGCCTGGACATGGCGCGCCAAAACAACTGGACTCAGTAACAAACTTGCAAAAACAATCGAAACAAGGCTAGATTTTTTCATATACAAACTCCTTTGAAAGGTGTCGTTTTAACGGATTATCCGAAACGACAACAATAAGTAGACAAGATCATTTTTCAATAGATGCAGTAAAAACGAACCCTCCTTTCAACAACGGCATCTCCTCCTGTCAGCAAGCTAGAATTCCTCCCATCTGGTATTACGCTAGCTTTCAAACAGGATAACAACTTAACTGACAGCAGGGAAGATCCTACAGACATTCCTTCCTGTCAATCAAATGATGGAGACACTTCTTCGACTTATAGTCCCTTTTTAGACAGATTGAGCCAACTTGGACAAAACCGAAAAAAATAGTTCCTATTCATGAGGGCAAATTCCCCATTTTTCTCATGCGAGAGCTCGTTTCCAGCCCATTTATCCTTAATCCAATAAAGACAGCGTTTTCGAGAGTGCAAACCTTTGCCCTATCCTGTCATTTTTGGTAAAATAAGGCATTATTCACGAAAGATGAGAACAAAATGGAAAATCAAACCTTAATGCAATATTTTGAATGGTACTTACCCTCAGATGGCCAACACTGGTCCCGCTTAGCTGCAGATGCTCCTCACCTGGCAGATTTGGGCATTCGTAAAATCTGGATGCCACCAGCTTTTAAAGCAACATCTGCCAATGATGTCGGCTACGGCGTCTATGACCTCTTTGACCTTGGAGAGTTTGACCAAAAAGGAACCGTCCGCACCAAGTATGGATTCAAAGAGGACTACTTGCAAGCCATCCAGGCCTTAAAAGAAGCTGGAATCCAGCCTATGGCTGATGTGGTGCTCAACCATAAGGCAGCAGCCGATGGCCTTGAAAAGTTTGAAGTGGTCGAAGTGGATCCTAATGATCGGACCATCGTCTTGACAGAGCCCTTTACTATCAAGGGCTGGACCAAATTTACTTTTGATGGCCGAAATGGAGCCTACAATGACTTCCACTGGCACTGGTACCACTTCACCGGTACCGACTATGATGCTTCCCGCAATAAGAGTGGCATCTACCAAATCCAAGGGGAAAACAAAGGTTGGGCACAAGACGATCTGGTCGACAGCGAAAACGGCAACTATGATTACCTCATGTACGCTGATATCGACTTCAAACACCCAGAAGTGGTCGAAAACCTCAACCAATGGGCTGAATGGTTTATTGAAACAACTGGGGTAGAAGGCTTCCGTCTCGATGCGGTTAAACACATCGACTCCTTCTTTATGAAGAACTTCATCCAGCAAATCACGGACAAATATGGAGACGATTTCTATGTATTTGGTGAGTTTTGGAACGGGGATGAACAAAGCAACAATGACTACCTAGCTAGCATTGACTATCAGTTCGACATAGTCGACGTTGCCCTCCACCAAAATCTCTTTAGGGCTAGCCAAGAAGGGGAAAACTTTGATTTAACCACTATTTTCAATGGTACGCTCGCAAGCAATCATCCAGAAAGTGCCGTAACCTTTGTCGATAATCACGATACCCAGAGAGGACAAGCCTTAGAGTCCACTGTTGGTGAATGGTTCAAGCCTGCTGCTTACGCCCTCATTCTCCTCCGCGAGGCCGGACTTCCATGTGTCTTTTATGGAGACTATTACGGCATTTCAGGGGACTTTGCCCAGCAGGATTTCCAAGCGGAACTTGATCAACTCCTTCGTATCCGCAAAGACTTATCCTACGGTGAACAAAGGGACTACTTTGACGATCCTAACTGCATTGGTTGGACTCGCTCTGGAACGGAAGAATCTGCTCCTATCGCCTGCGTCATTTCAAATGCGGCTGCATCTGCCAAACGCATGGAAATCGGCCAAGCATATGCAGGACAGACCTACTACGATGCCCTAGGAAATTACCAAGAACCCGTTCAAATCCAAGAAGACGGCTGGGCTGATTTCCCAGTCTCAGAACGCTCTGTCAGCGTATGGATTTTAGCAGACTAACTAGAAAATTTAATTGACTGAAGAGGCTGGGACAAAAGTTCTAGCCTTTTAATTGTCTTTTGATTGTCGAGCAAAAAGCAGTGGTTGAGTGGGCTCTACTACGCTGATTTCATCAGCTTTTACAGTCCTACTCAACTGTCGGAGGTGGGACGACAAAATCGAATTCTAACGAATTACCGATTTCTGTCCCACTCTCTTTCTTATATTTTATGGCAAACCACAGGTTCATTCTAACACCTTAGGAAAGCGCTGTCAATTCCTTATCTTATTCTGTTAACAAATTCATAAAAAGAAAAAACTCGCCCACTTCCATCATCGGAAATGAACGAGTTTGATTCGCTAAGAAGCCAAGGGCTCCTTTTATCTTAGCTTAATTCCGCAACAATCGCTTTGAGTTGTTCTTTGGTGTGAACACCAGCGACTTGTTTCACCACTTGGCCATCTTTTTTGAACAAGAGTGTTGGGATGGACATGATACCGAAGTTACGAGCAGTGTTTGGATTTTCATCCACATCCATCTTAAAGATTTTCAAGTCATCTTCATGGATCTCTTCTGCCAACTGTTCCAAGATTGGCGCCTGCATCCGGCAAGGACCACACCAAGTTGCCCAAAAGTCCACCAAGACCAAGCCTTGGCTAGTTTCTTGTTCAAATGTTGCATCTGTTAGTACGTGTACCATAGTTCCTCCTTTGATCAGTGCTTTCCACTAATCTCTCATTGATAGTTCTATTCTACACCAAAATTCAAGTTTTTAGAAATATTTGCTACGTTCTCAGCCTTGGACATCTTCTTTCTTTTTCTTCCAGAAAAGAAGGCTAGACAAGAGGAGGGTACTTAGGGCATATAGGCCAAACTGACTTTCTTGCTCACCTGTTTGAGGAAGCTGACCTGCTTTTTCTTGCGCTGGAACTACTGCTTTACCCGTCTCATAGACAAATGTTTGTCCATAAGCAACAGATAGAGATTCTGGTTTTGCAGTTTCTTTCTCAGCCGTTTTGACGAGAGGACGAAGATTTGTACCAGCAGGAATCTCTGACCTACCATATTTTTCAGGCTCTGGAAGGACTGGCAGATGGTATTCTTCGATGTAATGAACCGCTGGTTCTACCAATTTGGCTCCTTGAATCTCTGGAAGGGCAGCATATGCTGTATCAGCTGCGTTAGGAAGATAAGTAGCTACTTGCGAACGCGTCCCTTCTACAATCGGAATGCTCGCACGGATTGAATCTGTCTTGAAGGTGACTTCATAAGGATTTTCAACGGTTAAGTCAGATGGATCATAGGTATTGAAGACTAGGGCTAATTTGTGGCCCTTTTTAACCGTATAGAGGTTTGGTTGGAGATGGACCGTATAGTCGTGGAATTCCCCAACTTTTGGCTCGATACTATTTCTTGAGCTGGCTGAATCATAGCCAGACTCAGGGTTGGCCAGGTTGATCCATCCTTTGGCAATGACCTTGTATTTTGTCTTAATGGTCTCAAACTCTGCTACAGAGAGATTAGAGAGGGTACTTCCCATCCAGAAGCCATCTGCTTTTTTATCTGCCTTGACGCTACCGTTACCGACCACATCAAATTCCTCATCAGAGACGTCGACTAAGAGGGCATTGATCTGGAAGTTCTTGCCTTGCCCCTTAGCTAGGGCTGCCTTGAAGTGTACAGGGATATGCCCTTTGATGGTAGTATCTTCTGTCACTTCTGATACAAAGGTCATGTTGGCTTTTGAAGAAGCTTGGCTCACAGTTTCGTTGCGTTTAGCAATCTCTATGCCAGCTCCTGCATAGTCACTTGAAATCGTCTCTTCCAAGCGTTTCGACTGGGCATTGAGGAAGAGGCGTTGCGAAGTCTTCCAGTTATCATAAGTGGTCCACTTACTTGGGTCATAGTTGTTTTGAGCTAGAACAGCTGGTAAGTTTTCGACCTGATTGTCCACGCCATAGAGGTAATGGGTCAACCAGGTATTGAGCAGGTCATAGAAATCTTGGCCATTGGCCTGGATACCATAACCACGAGACATGGCTGCTGGATAGACGTGGTCTCCCTGGTGGAGATAGAGCTTGACATTTTGGCCTGCCTTCTTGAGGGCATCGTACATGAGTTCAAAATGCTTGGTTTTAACGTTGTCATCATTCAAGCCGTGAACCAAGAGGGCACTGGTCTTGAATTTTTCAGGATGAAGGGTATAATCCCGCTCCTTCCAGACATCGCTGTAATTGCGTTCGTGCGCATTTTGATCCTTGTTGAGCTGGTTGATATAGTTGGCATAATTTTGCCAAATACCAGCCCAGTCTTTTTCATCTAGAATCCGAGTCCCGACATAGAGGGATAACCAAGATAAATCACTATATGGTGGGTTCCCATAGGCTGTTCCTTGACTATTGAAATAATCATACCAAGAAGCAATCCCAGCAGCTGGTACGATGGTCTTTAGACCTTCGACTCCTGTACCTGCCACACCAAAGGTCGTTGTTCCAGCCCAGGATAGACCGGTCATGGCAACATTTCCTGTAGCCCAGTCTGCCTTGATTTCGACATTGCTGGTCTTATCGGTGTAGGCCTTGCGTTTGCCATTGACCCACTCGATAATATTCTTAAAGGCATTGATTTCGAGATCAGATCCTGTGGTGTTAAATCCTTCTGATCCCTTGGTACCAAGTCCTGCACTGGAGATAAAAGCATAGCCTCTGACCAAGAAATAGTCGTACCAGTTGAGATTTTCATAGTCATAGATATACTCGTAGGGACTGTAGTAATACCAATCCGAAGCCTTGGCCTTCTTAGCAGCTTCTACTGTTGACGAGTTTCCAACTGCCTGACGTTTAGCCGGTTGCTTCCGCAACTTCTTCATATCATAGGAGCCATCTGTCGGCAAGCCCAAGCTTTCAAGAGTCACATAGTTCTCATCCAAGGTTCCTGCTACATAAGGACGTGCTTCCAGAATGGTCGCGGCCTTAAAGTCTCCTCTGGCAACCGCCTTAGGCAACTGGACAATGGCCTTGACTAGATCCGGCTTGCCATCCGCATCTGTATCGTAATCGGTCTCCACATAGACTGGGAAGCGGACGATTTCGCTATCCTCATAGTGGTAGTCTTCATCTGATTTTTCCCCACTTGTATAAGGGAAGATGGGTTGAGCCCGCCCATTTAAAAAGAGAGGAGCTTTCTTTTCAGACCGATAGGCATCATAGAGTTTCTTAGCAATGCTATACATATTGGTCAGCTCTTCTTGACTGACCTTGCGGTTCAAGTCTTCTTGAGTACTGATCATTCCTAGACTCTTAGCAAAGCGTTCCCGATCCGCAGCCGATTGACCGACCTGTTTGGAATCCGTCGCAGCCCACTGAAGCAATTCATCAACAGCATTTTGAACCGTTAATTCCTTGTCCTTGAGCTCACTATTTGCCAAGCTTCCTGTATAAGAGGTCAAGGCTTGTCCTGTAGCAGGAGTTGATGTTCCCGTCGAAACCACTGGACTAGCCGGAACACCTGCCCCCTGAGGTGCCTGTGGAAGATTTGTTTTCTCAGTTACCGTCACGGTCTTTTCTTGTCCGACTGGCTGGTCAACCTTCTCCGTCTCTGCCGGACCAATTGGACTCGGTCCTGCAGGTTCAGAAGTCTCTACTTCCTTCTTAGGTTCCACACTTGGAGCGGATGCAGACTGGTCTGCTTGAGATTGGGAAGCTGCTCCTTCAGAAGCTACAGGCTCCGGAGCCACCTGAGTCACGACTTCTTTCTTCGGAGCAAGCTCTGCTAGGTTCTCATCTGCTGCTACCACTTGATTTAAGACAAAGGGAGCTAGTAGCAGGCTTGAAGCCACCATGGACACCACTGTTTTCTTTTTCATAAAAGAGACCTCACTATTTTGTAATCAATACAGCTATTATACTATGTAAGCGCTTTTATAGCAAATTCTGAACAAGAAAAAAATCGAGGCAAATTTGCCTCGATCAAAAGATGTTTATTTCACGTGATCTTTTAATTCTTCTTGAGCTTTTTGGTTAGACTCTGCTTGCTCTTTCTTCCATTTTTCAAGAGCTTTGTTGTAGTCTTCGGTTGTTACAGGCTTATCTTGAAGTTCCATACCTTTGTAGACAACGTTGTCTTTCCCTTTACCACCAGTCCAGCCAAATGGTGCTGAGAATGGTACGACACGAGTCAAGAATGGACGACCAGTCTTAGAAGTAGTTGGGATGACCAAAGCACTATCCGTCAACCAAGCTTGAGCTGCAGCATATTTCTCATAACGTTTGTTAAGGTCTTGTGTTTCAGCTCCTGCTTCTGTTACCATCTTCTCAAAGTCGTACAAGCCAACTTTCTTAGCTGCCTCATTGTTTTCGCTTGGGTCAAATCCAAGGAAGGTACGAGTGTTTTCACCAGAAGAAGCTTTCAAGATATCAAGGTAAGTTGATGGGTCTTGATAGTCTGGGCTCCAACCAACGTTATCTGAGATATCCCAGTCTTCGTCTTCTGCTTTAGCAGCAAAGAGGGTTACGTTCAAGAGATCTTCTTTTGATACCATATGGATATCGACAACGACGTTTTCTTTTCCAAGCGTACTTTCAACTGATTGTTTGAAGGATTGAGCACGTTGAACCTTAGATTGAGTCGTTTGGTCTACTGGCATATCCAAGTGGATTGGGAATTTCACGCCATCTGCTTCAAGTGCAGATTTCGCTTTGGCAAACTCTTCTTTGGCTTGTTTTGCGTTGTAAAGACCATTTTGACCATCGTCAAGATTTGCATCTTTCCACTCGTCTCCATAAGTCACCAACTCAGATTTAACCATCTCACCGAAGGTCTTGCCATCTGCTTGAACAAATGTAGGTGGGATGTACAAGTTACGGATCAGTTTGCTTGCTCCATCTTTACCATTTGCTTGGGCAGCATAGGCTTCACGGTCAAAGGCAAAGCTGATTGATTGACGGAAGTCTTTGTTCAAAAGAGCTTTCTTAGTAGATGATTTTTCTTCATCTGTTGTTTTTGAAGTGTACTTGTAAGACTGACGGTCGATATTCACACCGATAACGAAGGTGCTGGCATCTTGAGGAGTGTAGATGATTTCATCTTTAAACTTCTTAGCTTGGTCTGTAAATCCAGGTCCAGTTGGGAACAATTTAGCAAGGCTAAGAGCGTTGTCCTCAAATGAGTTCGCCAATTTACTTTGGTCTTGTCCATCATAGTATTCGAGCTTAACGTCTGTGATGTGAACATTGTCCTTATCCCAGTAGTTTTCATTCTTGCTCATCTCGATAGATGATTTAGAAGTGAAGCTCTTCAAGATGTATGGACCATTGTAAAGAAGAGAGCTAGTATCACTTGCTTGGGCAAATTTATCCCCTTTTGATTCTACGAATTTCTCATTGATTGGGAAAGTGATCCCAAGAGTCAACTTAGAATTCCAGAAAGGCTCTGCCTGGTTCAAAGTGATTTGAAGGGTATGATCATCAACTGCTTTAATACCTACATTTTTGAAGTCTGAAGTCTTACCTTCAACATAATCATTCAAGCCCTTGATAGAGTTTTGAATGATGTAGAGCATTTCAGACTTGTGGTCAGCAGCATACTTGATCCCTGCAACGAAGTCATCTGCTGTCACGTCCGCATACTCTTCCCCTTCTGAATCATACCATTTCGCATCATCACGAAGTTTGTAAGTATAAGTCAAGCCATCTTGAGAAACTGTCCAATCTTTAGCAAGTGAAGGAATCAAATTTCCATACTTGTCGTTTTCAAACAAACCATCGATCAAGTTTCCTGTGATTTCGTGGGTTGCAGCTTTACCAGATGTGATGTAGTTCAAGTTTTCAGGTTCTGTCTCATAGACGTAAGAGAATTTTTGACCTGACTCACTTGATTTTGAGCTTGAGCTTGATGATTTAGAACCACCAGAACATGCTGCAAGAATACCTGCTGAAAGAAGAGCTACTCCTGCAAGAGCAATGACATTTCTTTTTTTCATTGTTTACTCCTAATAAATTTTTAAGGTTGTCTTAAGATTATACCACAAAGATTTTCAGAAGAGAAGTAATTTTCTGAAAATTTATTAAATTTTGTAATTTTTCTTATCTTTAGCATTTATTAAAGTGTGAACCATAGTCTACAAAGGCCTTAACATCGCTGGTTTTGCCCTCATGAAGGTCCCGAACAATTTTTGACCCCACGATGACACCATCCGATACCTGATTAAAGCGTTGGATATCTTCTTGGGTGGAGACCCCAAATCCTGTCAGAACTGGAATAGTGGCCAAGTCTCTCAAGGTCGCCAAGTGCTGATCCAAGTCATCCCGGTAGTTGCCCATTTTCCCAGTAACTCCATTGATGGCTACCGCATAGATAAAGCCTTCCGCTTCTTGGATCAAGGCCTTTGGCGTTCGATGCCTGTGGTCAAGCTGACCAGGGGTACAAGGGCAATATCACTCCCTTCCAAGTAAGGTGCTATCATATCCGCATGTTCATTTGGCAGATCTGGAATGATCAACCCTTTGACGGAGGTAGAAGCCAATTCTTTTATGAAAGCCTCTATCCCATATTGGAAGACTGGATTGATATAGGTCATGATGACCAGGGGAATCTTGGTCTCTTGTTCTTGAAGTTTTTTTACAATAGCGGTTAAGGTCACTCCCTTGGCCAAACTACGTTGCCCAGCCATCTCGATAACTGGCCCATCCGCTACAGGATCCGACCAAGGAATCCCCACTTCAATAGCCGATGCTCCACTTTCTTCCAAGAGCTGAATGGTCTCAAAAAGCCCATCTAGTCCCTTCTCATGATCCCCCGCCATGATGTAAGGGACGAAGATCCCACGCTTGCTGTCTTTAATAGCTTGTAAATGCTGTGTTAGTGTTTTGGTCATCTCTACTTCCCTTCTGCTTCAAACCGTTCTTTCACCTGCATGACATCCTTGTCTCCACGACCAGATAGACAGATGATGAGATGTTGGTCCGGAGTCATTTTTGCTGCGACTTTTTGCGCTAGAGCGATAGCATGACTGGACTCCAATGCTGGAATGATCCCCTCCAAACGAGAGAGTAACTTAAATCCTTCGAGGGCTTCTTCATCCGTGATGGAATCATAGCTTGCCCGCCCAATTTCATTAAAATAGCAATGCTCTGGCCCCACACCAGGATAATCCAATCCAGCAGAGATAGAGAAAGCCTCCATGATCTGTCCATGGGCATCTTGAAGCACTTCCATCAAGGCTCCGTGAAGGATACCTGGACGACCTTTGGCAAAGGTCGCTGCGTGTTTGTCCGTATCCAAACCAAGACCAGAAGCTTCTGCTCCGTACATGGCTACAGATTCGTCTTCTACGAAGGGGTAGAACATGCCAATGGCATTGGAGCCTCCACCGATACAAGCTAGGACCGCATCAGGAAGTTTTCCACCTGAGATATCAGCAAATTGACGTTTGGCTTCCTTACCAATCACGGATTGAAAATCTCGGACAATCTCTGGGAAGGGAGCTGGACCAAGGGCAGATCCCATGATGTAGTGGGTATCATCAATCCCAGCTACCCATGCACGAAGGGCTGCATTGACCGCATCTTTCAGCACGCGCGATCCGTCCGTCACACTATGGACTTTTGCTCCCAAGAGCTCCATCCGAAAGACATTGAGGGCTTGGCGTTTGACATCTTCTTCTCCCATATAGATGGTACACTCCATCTCAAAGAGTGCCGCTGCCGTCGCTGTCGCAACTCCGTGTTGACCAGCTCCTGTCTCCGCGATGATCTTCTTCTTACCCATCCGTTTAGCCAGCAAGACCTGACCAAGGGCATTGTTAATCTTGTGGGCTCCTGTATGGTTGAGGTCTTCACGTTTCAGGTAGATTTGTGCCCCACCAATGTGCTTGGAGAGACTTTTGGCGTGGTAAAGTGGAGTCTCCCGCCCTACATAATTCTTGAGCAAGTCATCCAATTCCGCCTGAAAGCTTGGATCTGCTTTGGCTTCTCGGTACGCCTGATCCAGTTCGATCACGGCTGTCATTAGGGTTTCTGGGACAAACTGGCCCCCGAATTTTCCATAAAACCCTTTTTCATCCGGTAGTTGATAGTTCATGCTTTCGCTCCTTCTATAAATGCTTTTATCTTTTCTATATCTTTGTGTCCGTCTGTTTCGACCCCTGAAGAGACATCTAGTGCATAGGGCTGAAAGGTCTCTCGCGCTTGGCGGACATTGTCCACTGTCAAGCCCCCTGCAATAAAGAAGTCCTGCTGGATTTTCTGATCTTTCAGCAAGTCCCAATCAAAGGTTTGGCCACTCCCAGCTACTGGAGCATCAAAGAGCAGATAATCAGCCTGGCTTAACACTTGGGTTTCCTGATCACTGAGCTGAATCGCGCGAATGACGGGAACTGTAATCTTTGGAATCTGATCTTCATCAAACGTTCCATGAATCTGAACAATGTCTAAGGGAACCTGAGCAATGGCTTGCTCCAAGTCCTCTATACTGGGTGAGACAAAGACTCCGACAATATTGGTCGGACCAGTCACCAGTCTCGCCAATTCATGGGCTTGCTCCAGACTGACTTGCCGCTTGCTCTTAGCGAATACAAAGCCGATATAGTCTGCTCCTGCTAGGACAGCCGTCTCCACGGCTTCCGCTGTAGACAGGCCACATATTTTAACCTTTGTCAATTTGTAACTCCTTGACCTTTTTTGCAACATCCCCTACTGTCATGAGGGCAGTCCCTACCAAGATCCCATTAAAGTAAGGAGCGACTAGAGCTGCATCTTCCCCATCAAAAATAGCAGACTCCGATATATAAACTGGCTGGTCTTTGAAATGCGTGGACAATTCAAGACTGGTATTCAGATCTGTCTCAAAGGTGACCAGGTTCCGGTTGTTAACCCCGATAATGTCCGCCCCGATCCGATGGGCGATTTCGAGCTCAGGTAAGTTATGGGTCTCTACAAGCACTTCCAAACCAAGCCCTGTCGCAAAGTCATAGAGTTCTTTGAGTCGGGCTTCGGGTAGTGCTGCGACAATCAAGAGAATAACCGTCGCTCCGGCATTGCGAGAGCGGACAATTTGCTTCTCATCAATGATAAATCCTTGGCTAAGGTTGGAATCGTCACCTGGGAAGAAATCTCACGAAGGTAGTCTAAATCTCCCTTGAAGAAGACTTGGTCCGTCAGGACAGAAATCATGGCTGCCCCATTTTCTTCATAGGTCTTGGCTTGGGCGACAATATCCACATCCAAGTTAATATCCCCCATACTAGGGCTGGCTTTCTTCACCTCAGCGATGATCTGCAAGTGCTCTTGATGGCTCTTGAGAAAATCATAGAGACGGTAGGTCTGACGAAGAGGCTGGAGGTCTTCCATGACCATTTGCGCCACTTCTTTTTCTTTTTGTTCTAGGATCGTTGGTAGAAAGGCTTTACTCATACTTGAACCTCTTGTAAGTGTTGCAATTTAGCAAGGGCAGAACCATCCGCAATCAAGTGACGCGCAAGCTCCACACCTTCTTTGATGGTTGCCACTTTTCCATTAGCATAGAATCCAAGACCAGCATTGAGAACCGTTGTTTCCAGATAAGGGCTGGCTTCATTCTTCAAGACACTGAGGAGAATTTCTGCATTTTCCTTGGCATCACCACCAGTAATTTCGGATAGCTCCACCTTGTCCATACCCAGATCTTCATAGGTGAAGGTATGCTGGCTGATCTTGCCATTTTCTAGCAGGGTATAGGTATTGGTCCCATAAAGAGCCGCTTCGTCCATATTGTCAGGACCAGTGATGACGACGGCACGTTTACGTCCCAACTGTTGGATAGCACGTGCGACAATCTCTTGCAATTCGGCACGATAGAGACCCATGAGTTGCGTTTCTAGATCCAACGGATTAGCGAGAGGGCCGACCAGGTTCATAATAGTTGGAATCCCCATAGCTTGGCGAGCAGGGCCAATGAAGCGCATAGCAGGATGCATGGTCTGAGCAAAGATAAAGGCTAAACCAACCTCATCCAAAGCTTTCGAAAGGTTCTCTGGTGAGGCAGCCACGTTGATGCCAAGTTCTTCTAGGACATCTGCAGAGCCCGACTTAGAAGAAACAGAGCGATTGCCGGCCTTGGCCATGCGGATCCCTCCAGCAGCCAAAACGAAGCAAACGGTCGTCGAAATGTTAAAGCTATAGGATTGGTCTCCACCAGTCCCACAGTTGCACATAGCATCTGAAAAAGTTTCGGGCAATACCGTCGCATGGGCCTTTAAGGCGCGAACAATCCCCGTAATTTCGTCCGCTGTTTCCCCCTTGGTTTTGAGTCCCATCAAAAAGGCAGCGATTTGACTTCTGATAGTTGGTTTTGCAAGATTTGATCAAAGACTTCTTGGACCTGCTCTTGCGTCAAGTCTTGGCGATTAGAGATTTGTAAGAATAATTCTTTCATAAGGGTTTCCTCTTGTCTTTTCTACACGTTTCAATAGAAATTTTATCTGCTTGGAATTGCTGGTCTAGTCTAGGACTAGCTTCACAAAATTTTCGATCATTTTTAGACCATCTGGACTGCCGATACTCTCAGGATGATACTGAAGTCCGTAGATGGGCAGGCTCTTGTGTTGAATAGCCATGATTTCTTGGTCGTCCGTGGTAATGGCCGTCACCTCAAATTCTTCTGGCATTTGGTCAACGACGATAGAATGGTAACGCATGATGGGTACATCATTCTCAATATCTTTGAAAATGGGAGATGGCGTTTCAAAGGTAATCTTGCTTTGTTTGCCATGCATGACATTCTTAGCCAAGCGCAACTTGCCACCAAAAGTCTCCGCCAGGGCCTGGTGACCCAAGCAAATCCCTAACATAGGTTTTTTAGCTGCAAAGTCCTTGATCATGGCTTCCATTTTCCCAGCATCTGCCGGCCAGCCTGGACCGGGGGAGAAGACGAGGGCATCTGCCACCTCCGCTTGCTCATACAAGCGCTCGTCATCATTTCGCAAGACCTCAACCTCTGTAAAAGTTCCCAGGTATTGGGCCAAATTATAGGTGAAGGAATCGTAATTATCCACTAATAAAATCATTGAACATCTCCTATTCTTGTCATCGATTTTGCCTTGTTAATCGTCTCGTAAAATTCATTCTCTGGAACACTGTCGTAGACAATCCCTGCTCCTGCTTGGACGTAGGCCTTTTGATTTTTGAGGATCATGGTCCGGATAGCAATGGCAAAGTCCATATCTCCTGTCGCAGAGAGGTAACCAATAGCTCCCGCATAGACACCACGTTTTTCCTGTTCCAACTCATAGATCCGACGCATGGCCCGAATCTTAGGAGCCCCAGAGACTGTCCCAGCTGGTAGTGTAGCTTTCAAGGCATCGAGAGCTGTTAGGTGTGGCAAGAGTTGCCCCTTGACCACACTGGTCAGGTGCATGACATAGCGGAAATACTCGACTTCCATATACTTGGTCACTTCGACCGTCCCGTTTTGAGCGATTTCCCGATATCATTTCGTCCCAGATCCACTAGCATGCGGTGCTCGGCTGTTTCCTTGATATCGTGAAGGAGTTCATGAGCCAGGGCTTGGTCCTCTTCTTCCGTCGCTCCACGAGGTCGGGTTCCGGCGATTGGATTAGTGGTCACCTCTCCCTTCTTCACCGATACCAGACTTTCAGGACTGGCTCCAATGATCTGGTAGTCGCCAAAGTCATAGAAATAGAGATAGTTAGATGGGTTGGTCACGCGCAAATTCCGGTAATAATCCAAGGGATCACCTTCAAAATCTGCTGAGAAGCGTTGACTGAGGACACATTGGAACATATCGCCTTCACGGATCAGCTTTTTGGCCTTCTCCACCATCTCCATAAAGACTTCTTTCTCGATATGATTAGTGAAGTGGAGGGCCTGCAAGGCCTGAGGAGTGAACTCGTTGGGCGCTTGGGTTTGCAGATCGGTCACTACTTGCCCCAGTGATTGGCGGACCGCGTCATTGCTCCGCCCAGAGTAAATATTGTCTTCCACCACATAGACTTTTTCCTTCTTGTGGTCAAAAATTAAATAAGACTCGTAGATGAAGAAATGCATATCTGGCGTCCCGATGGTATCCTGAGGAATGGAGCCAATCTCCTCATAGACTCCGATCATATCGTAGCCTGCAAAACCGATGGCTCCACCGGCGAAAGGAAGATCAGACGTCAGCCCCTTGACCGTTACCTGGTGGAGGTAGTCAAAAGGATCTTGTTCCAGCACCTTGCCATTCTCATACAGGATGCCATCCTGATAGATCACCTCAAATACTGGATTGTAGGCCACGATAGAAAAACGGGCATTCTCCTTCTCACGCGGGATCGACTCAAGGATGACCTTATGGTCACCTTGGACACGCATGTAGGCTAGAATGGGGGTTAAGGTATCAGCTGGTAAAATTTTTTTCATAGGAATTCCTTTCTTTTCCTAGGGACGAAGCGATGCAAGTCCTGATCCAAGCACATCCAATACTCTTCGAAGTTAGCAAGCTGACCAACTTCAACAGAATACAAAAAACCTCACAGAGTAACACTCTGTGAGGGCATTAAATCAGGTTTAACACGGTACCACCTCAGTTAATGGTCAAAAGGGTAGAAAGCGACCATTATCTCTATCTCCTCTAACAAGGAGTTGCACGATAAGGGGTGCCTACCGAGAAGAATATGTGTTATCCTCTCCTACTCTAAACAATCAGCCCAATGTTCACTAACTCCGACTACCCGCTCACAATACCCGCAGGCTCCCTGAAATCTTAGACTAGCTACTTTCTGATTTACTACATATTCTACTACATTTTTTGGGGATGTCAAGAATTTTTTGACAATTTATCCTAAAAAATCTGCCCAGTCAACTGGACCAGGCAGATTCAATCTTTTTTAAAACCTTGAAAACGAAGCTTATTTGACCAAGTCGCTCTTGAGGTAGGCGTCGACCATGCGCTCTGTCGCCACCACAGAATCCACGTGGGTCCGTTCATAAGAGTGGCTAGATTCGATCCCTGCTCCGAGAAGACCATGCTTGACTTCTGCACCTGCGCTCATGGCTGCAGAGGCATCCGAGCCATAGAAAGGATAGATGTCCAGTTTGTAAGGGATATTTTGCTCCTTGGCCAAGGCCACCAAGTGTTGGCGGAAACCATAGTGGTATGGACCAGAAGCATCTTTGACACAGATAGAAACCGTGTACTCGTCTGTCTGCTGGTCATCTCCCATAGCCCATATCGACTGCCAAATATTCGACCGCTTGAGCTGGGATGCTGGAGTTAGCCCCATGGCCTACCTCTTCAAAGACAGAAAAGGCAAAGTGAGTCGTCACTGGTAGGGTCACGCCTTCTTCCTTGTAAACACGAAGGAGGTTAAGCAAGATGGCAGCGCTGACCTTATCATCCAGGTGGCGAGACTTGATAAAGCCTGTATCTGTGACGATGGTCCGAGCATCAAAGCTGATAAAGTCTCCCACTTCAATCCCTAAGTCACGGGTTTCTTTTTCAGAGGTCACTTTTTCATCCAAGCGCACTTCCATGTTGTCCTGGGTCCGCTCCACTGTTCCTGCATCCTTGTAGACGTGGCAAGAGGTTTGGTGGACAAGGATAGTACCGGAGTGGGTCTTACCAGTATTGGCCACATGGACCGTACAGTTTTCCCCTTCAATCATGTTCCAAGGGAAACCACCGATACGGTCTAGCTTGAGACGGCCATCTGGTTTCACAGCACGGACAATCGCTCCCAAAGTATCCACATGGGCCGTGATATAGCGGTGTTGCTCGTCATTCTCACCCTTGAGGACAACGGTTACGCCTCCCTTAGCTGTCCGAACAGGGCTGTAGCCCATGTCTGTCAAAGTCTTGACCAAGTAAGCTGCTACTTCTTCCGTAAAGCCTGTCGGTGATGCGATGGCTGTGAGTTCTTTTAGATATTCAACTGTTTGATTCATGAATTTCTCCTTCAATAATCTGCTAGTACGATTATAGCACGACTGCCTTTAAAAGACTAGCTCTGATAGAAAGCAAAAAAGGCTGGGACAAAAGTCCTAACCTCTCAATTGTCTTTGGATTGTCGAGCAAGACGTAGTGGTTGAGTGGGCTCTACTACGCTGATTTCATCAGCTTTTAAAGCCATACTCAACTGTGCGGAGATGGGACGACGAAATCGAACTCTAACGAATTACCTATTTCTGTCCCAATCTCTCTTTCTTTATTTCTTTTCAGATCTAATCTACAGCTGAGGAAACTGAGCCCCCACAGAGAAGACAGGGGCCTTAGCTACTCAAACCTCCAACAAACTTATAAGCAGTTACCAAAGCATTTGTCATGGTATCACGGGTTGCTTTGAAGGCCTCGATAAAGGCTGCACGGTGCTCTTCTGGGAAAAGCGTTGTATCATCTCCAAATTGAGTAAGAGTTTCATTCACAGAAGCCAACTCTTCATCCATCTTCTTGATACCAGGTTCCAAAGTCTTGAAGTAAGATTCTTGTTCAGATTTTGGCAACTTTCACCCAATTCATTGGCATGCTTCTTATAATTTTCAGCTAGTTTTGCATAAAGTCCCTTGATATCCCCGATTGTTTTCGCATTTTCAATTTCCTGATCTGTTACCAAAACAACTTCTGGAGTAGTTGCTTGAGCGCCAGAGCCTGAAGTAGACTGACTAGAAGAGCTACTTGTATCATCTGTCAATTCAAATTTCTTTGAAGAAAATGATTTCTTCTTAGATGAGGATGTTTTCTTAGAGGAAGAAGATTTCTTTTCCACCTTGCTTGAAGACTTCTCTGAAGAAGCCTTTGGTTTTGCAGTTTGATTTCCCGAACATGCGACCAAGGTCAAGACCGAGAGAAGGGTAATACCGCTTGCGACTAATTTTTTCATGGTTGACTCCTATTCATAATTCATTTATAGAATTATATCTAAAATTATTTCGATTGTCAAAGCATTATAATATCTTAGCTCCTTCTGATGACGGTACATTTTTTAAGATGAGATTTACCTTCTCCCTTCCATGCCCCTTTCTTAAATTGTCGGACTTTTATCATTTAGGACAAAAGGCTTGCAAAATTATATATCTTTAATTATAATCATTCTAAATAAGAACTAGGAGACAAGTATGACTGAAACAAAACATGGTATTGATGCTTCTTTCAACGACCGCTTAAATATCTTACGGGCTGGAGTGCTCGGTGCCAATGATGGCATTATCTCAATCGCTGGAGTCGTTATCGGGGTTGCCAGTGCGACCAGTAACCTCTGGATCATCTTCCTATCTGGTCTCTCTGCCATTCTGGCTGGTGCCTTCTCTATGGCGGGTGGTGAATACGTGTCTGTATCGACCCAAAAGGATACAGAAGAAGCCGCTGTGAGTCGGGAGCAAGCCCTTCTGGACCGCGATCCAAAAGCTGCACGCGACTCCCTCTATGCAGCCTATATTCAAAATGGGGAATGCGAAACGGCAGCTCAAATCATGACCGAGCGGGCCTTTCTCAAACACCCTCTCAAAGCCTTGGTGGAAGAAAAGTATGGACTGGAGTTTGAAGAGTTTACCAATCCTTGGCATGCGGCTATCTCGAGCTTTGTTGCCTTTGTCCTTGGATCTCTTCCTCCTATGCTATCCATCATTCTCTTGCCAAAAGAAATCCGGATTCCAGCAACGGTAATCATCGTCGCCCTTTCCCTTCTATTTACTGGCTACACCAGTGCCAAGCTAGGAAAAGCTCCTACCAAGCAGGCTATGATCCGTAACTTGGTCATCGGACTACTGACTATGGGTGTTACCTATCTCTTCGGACAATTGTTTAGTATTTAAAAAAGCTGAGACTACTGTCTCAGCTCAATTTGAAAATTTAATCCTCTAAAAAACTTTCCTTAGGTGAGTACGGACGTCAGCGAACTTCGAAGAAGTTCCATGACTTAGTTTTGGACCTAAGGTTCCAAAACTCCCGAGTGCCTGAAACAAATGAGTTTCAGGCACTTTCTCACAGCGGAAAGTTTTTTATCTTCAATGACTAAAAATAGAAGTTATTATTTGGAAGAATCATCTAGACATTAAATATTCTATGCTGGAACCTAAGTCTCAGCTTTTTTTACGCTTCCAATAGGGCTTGGGCTTGTTTTTCCAATCCTGCGATTGCTTCGTCTGTCAAGACCAATTCACCTGTTGTCCAAGCTTCTGGGTTAACGGTTGTTCCTGTGAATTCTCCCACTACTTGTGTACGAACGAATGGCAAGAGGGCTTGGTAAGCCGCAAACATTGGCTCGTGTCCTGCATTAGCGACTGAAGAGACTGTTACGATCTTGTCTTGGAGGGCAGATGGACCACGAGTTTCTGATAGGTCAAGGGCACGGCTGAGCCAGTCGATCAAGTTTTTCACCACACCTGGAATGGCAAAGTTATAAACTGGTGAGAAGATCCAGATGGCATCCGCCGCAAGGACTGCATCACGCGCCGCTTGCACTGCTGGCAAGGTTGGCGTTTCCAAATCTTGGTTCATCATTGGGATGTCCTTGTAGTCCAAGTAAGTCACTGTTGCTTTTCCTTCTAGGATGCTTTCTGCTTTCTTGGCCATTTGGTGGTTAAAAGATCCTTGACGAAGAGATCCGACGATAAATAAAATGTTTTTCATAGTTGTTTCCTCTTTCTGTTGTAAGTTTATTTATTACAAAAACTATTATACACGGCCTAGATGTAATGTCAAGAATTACATCTTGAAATATCACTAATTTTTACTTTTTTGTTTTTTCTTTAAAAAAGCCTAATTTATCAAGCTTTCTAACCCTTTCTGACGCGGGTCACAATCCCATCTTTGTCTGTTAACTCGAGCTCAGTTGATGTCAGCCAGGTGACAGGTGCTTCCTGCTCTTTACTCGCTCTGAGATGGCAATCAGGTCTTCTTTCTGTTCTACCTGGACGACATAATAGGCAAGGCCGGGGAGCTGGGCTTCACGTTTGGCCAAGTGTTTGCCACCCCACTCATTGACTGCTAGGTGATGGTGGTAGTCCCCAGAAGCGATCCAGCTGGCAGACGGAACGGTGAACTTATCCGATAGGTCTAGCACAGCTTGGTAAAAAGCTGACGCTACTTTGCTATCCCTTACAGAGAGATGGATATGACCCATGCGGGTAGCGGATGCTATCCGGAAAGGCTCCACCTTGCGGCCCATCTCATAGATCTCTTGGGCAGAGAGCTCCTCCGTCACGCCGATGATGCGGCCATCCTCACGGATATCCCACTCCGCCACTGGCTTATCCCGGTAAAGCTCAATGCCGTTGCCCTCTGGATCTTCAAGATAGAGAGCTTCGCTGTAGCCATGGTCAGCAGCCCCGACAAAGGGAACCTTCAACTCAGCCATATGCTTGAAGACATCCGCCAGGCCCTCCCGACTAGGTAGGAGAATGGCCATGTGGTAGAGACCATAGCTAGCCTTAACAGCCTCAGTCCGATCCGTTTGGATCAGATGCACCAAGGGTTTGCCTCCAGCCCCAAGAAGGACTTCCTCCTCAGTCTGAGACAAAATCTCCAACCCCAGAATCTGGGTGTAAAAAGCTGTCTGGCGAGCCAGATCCTTCACATTGAGCACTGCTTCTGCCAAGTAAATCTTGCTATTGTAGGCGTAGGTCATAGATGACTCCTTTTCGGTTTTGTTTTGTTGTAACATTTTGTATTACATCATTATACACTCTTTTTCCTAGGAAGCAAGAAAAACAACTCGACAGAAAACACTCCTTAGAAAACTAAGGAGGGGTGTGAGTTTAATAGTTGGACAAAATAATTATCTTACTTTAGAAAATTTCCGCTACCCTTATCAAAATTCAGGAAACTATTTTTGAAATCTTACTTTCTATTACCAATTGCTTTCTTAAGAGCATTTTGAAGTTCTTCATCAACCGCATAGACAAATAGCCCGTTAACTCCACGGGTGAGCAAAACATTTAACTCATTTCGCAATAATGTTTCTCCGTAATTAATCATTTCACCTGATTCAAGTTTTCTGTTTTGCACAGCACTTTTATTTTTACTTTCACTTATATCAAATGATTTTCCCGTCTCTATATTTGACAGATGGGCCAATGATAACTCCCACATAATTTAGATCAAATCCCTGAACGGTAAACGTTGAGCCAATTTCATGAATCGTTTGAGACTGCTCTATCCAGGATAAATGTTTAGATTCTTTTTCTTTTGCAAGTTGTCTGTTCCACGGACAAGACCAGTCTCCGATACGAACACACCAATAGTCCGAATCCTTTGGTTTTGATTGACTACTATATTCCCAATCATAGGTTGCTGTTAAGCGTGAAATCCCTAAACTCTGATTATCATTTTTTTCCATGATTGCACTTTGAAGTTCCTCAGGAGAGTCAAAAACTCTAATATCATAATCATTATCTCTTGGAACCTCATTCACAACTCCAACATCAATCAGATTTCTTATCCACTCAACTGTTTCCTTTGTAGCATGGATACGCATTTGGTTATGTAGCGTAATGAGATTTCCTTTTAAATTGGCTTCGTGTTCCAATTTCAAGAAAGAATCATCTGTCCATATTTGGGATTTGTTCATGATCTGATTTTCATCATAAACAAGTACTACTACTTTTGATTTAGAAAGTAAATCATTTAGATGATTCCCACCTAGATAAGCTTGATTTTTTGAAGTCAATAATAAATGACCTTCATCAACCACTACAATTCCAGCATCAGTTTTTTCTTTCTTCAGAGCATTCAAAAATTGAGTTGGTTTCATCACAACATTAATATTTGATCCACTCTTCCATTCCAATTTTTTCTCAATTTCTTGGTAAACACTGAGTTGATCATCATGATTCACAACCAAATTGATATCATTGTTTTCACGGATCATCTGAATATCTTCAGAATTCAACAAATCATCGATGAGAGAACTCATCAATACCGTTTTCCCTGCACCAGCATCACCCTTTACTAAAATTAGAACTCCTGTTTCATTTTTACTGATGACGGATGTAATTTTGAGCAATATTTCATTTTTGGCCTTTACTTGTTCATCCGTTAACTTGTGAAATGGAGAGGATTTAAATATCGCTGAATTTCGAATAAAGCTTTCAGCTGGGAATAAATAGTGGTTTTTTCTATTTAGGCTTCTCCAAATCTTTGAAAAAATCTCGTCCAATTCCTCAGAAGTATAGTATTGATTTTGAGGATTCCCTCTTCTATTCTGAACACGTTCAACCTGTTCAACACTTGAAAGATAGAGCATTAATCTATTCTCAATATCCAATGTCAATGATTTATTAAAATGGTTATGCCCAATGACAAACATTTTAGAAGTTTTAGATTGTTCAAATTGTCGCCAATCTTCTCGGTTCTTCTTTATATCATCTGATAAGTGTTGATTTGTTCTTCGAATAATATCTGTTGTTTCTCCAACATACACACTATACTTATTTTTATTCTCATCATTTACGATATATACAGTTGGGTAATCAAAAATGAGCTTAGAATATTTGGGTTCTACAGAATCTTTTATCTGATTAAATGTTCGACTTGAATAGTCTATTTCCAATACTACGGGCGGTTGAATTTTACTCATTTTTTCTCCAAGTCCGTATATTTTTTATTGCTACCTTTACTTAATTCTACAGGATATTTTTTTGAATTTATGTCAATTTTCTCTTTTATAATTTCTTCTACATCTAGATTCAAATTATCTGCCAACATTAAAGAATACATAAAAACATCCGCAAGTTCTTCTTTAATTTCTTGTAACGACTTTTCAACTACTTCCTCTGATTGTTTCCATTGAAAAAGTTCTAATAATTCGCTTGCTTCTAATGAAATCGAAATGGCCAGATCTTTTTCATTATGAAACTTTCTCCAGTCGCGTTCATCTCTAAATTTATTAATTAAATCGATTAATTCTTTCATCCGTCTATCCTTTTCCTGTACATAATCTCCTATTATTATAGCATGTTTGGAAAAGAAATTATCGCTTTCAAAGCATTTTGTTATCTTACTATTAAAAAGTACAAAAAACAGGCCTAAGCCTGCTCTGTTTCTTATCCTGTTTCTACCAAATTTTATTGCTTATAAATATAAATAAGTAGAGAAAATACAAAGGGTAACTAAAAGAGAATTAAATCGATGAGTTCAGTAAGCAAGTAAATTGCACTTGTCATAGGTGCTTTTTATTTTAATAATACTGCACTTCAATTTCATCCATAATATTTATTAAAGTATTATCGCCAATTTTTAAAGAAATCAGTTCATTTAATGATGATACCTGATATTCCTTATCTCCAATCACCACTACAATATCATGAACAGAATTAGGAAAAATCCCACAAGCTTGACCATTATAATCAAAAGAGGCGTCCCAACCATTATCATATAACGCTTGTAAATCATCTAATATCGTCATAAAAAATCCTTTTCTATAGTATTTTGATAGGTGAATGCTCCTAGATTGTTCTAAGCGCTAAGTTTTGCTAATTGTTTTGCCTTTTCGTAGTAAGGTTTTAGGAAAGTGATAAAGCCTTGTTTATCACTTGGGTCATGTTCTTCTAAAAACATCATCAGCTCCAAATCGTTGAGAGCATCAAACATTTCAGGATTTTCATTATCCCAAGCCTCAGCAAAATTCTCATCTTCCCCAAACAGAGCATTAAACTTAAAAGAAAAATCCCAAAAATTATCAATCTGACCACTAACAGCTTGCCGAAGCATTTCTAATACTTGTTGACTGTATTTCATAACACTAGACCTCTTTTCTTGAGTTAAGCCATGATAGCCTCTTCATCTTCTTTTGAAAACGTGGTAAACCTCAAATGTGATAGCTCTTCATCTGTCATCTCTGATGGGATGATCTTAGGAGAACTCAACCCCATTGACTCAATTTGAGAAAATGCCTCTGATAAATCCATGTTAAACCTCTTTGATACTAAGGATCTCATCCTCAAAATATTCATAGAGAGTGCCATCGACATCTAAACCGATAGAGTCAACTCCCTCATCATTATCATCTTTGCTACAGTATTCTTGGACAAAGCCTGAAACGATTGAGCCATCTTTGAGCACAAGTTTCACGTTTTTTCTTAAAAATTTCCATAATTTCATGGCTTACCTCCGTACGTTGGGAAAATATAGCTATATCTCATAACCCAACCCCTCCTAATAAGAGAATTATATCATACCTAACTTACTAAAGTACAATATACCCTAACAAGCGCTTCATTTTTTTATAGAAACAAAAATGAAACGTAGGATTACTCATATGCTAACAAAGTGCTCTCTCGATAGATTTTAGCAAAATCCAGCAGCATCTCTGCTTTGAGATGACTATTAGCAATTTATAAAAATCAGTCATAGGTAACTAAAAAGGTAGTAAAAAGAAGAAAGCACTCTAGAATAGAGACCTGAAGTCCTTAGTTTCAAGGCTTTATAGCCTGTCATAGTTAAAAGATATTGCAAATTTTTATTGGGAATTGGTGCAAAAAAACGAACCTGGTCTGGTCCGTTTTTTCTTATTCTAATTGAATCCCCTTCTCTGCTAGGTTATCTAGGCATTCTTGGAGGTAAGTTTCCTGATGCTCAGGATAGATAGGAGTGCTCAAGGCTTCCTCTTCCAGCTCTGGATAAGCTGGGCAGGTCTTACCTCGGTAGGTCGGCTCCCACCACTCTGGGCTAACCTTGTAGCCACGAGCGGTCATCTCCTCCATGATCAGGCGGTGATAGGCATAGAGGCGATAGGCGAGTAGTCAAAGACATAGTTGACCGTCGCGTGCTTCTTGCCCCAGCCATTGCCTCGAAGAGCACAGCATTCCCGATGTTGGCCCAGGAGCTGGGGACGAGGGAGTTTGCTAATCAAGTCTTGGTGCCACAGTCTCATCTATTCACCTCCTAATAGCGTTGAGTCTTGCAAGTAGCGATTAGGGTAGCGCTCTAGGAGCATTTGGATCCCCTTGATGAGATTCTCTTGGCTAGCTTGCCCATGCTGGTACTTCTCAAGTAGCGAGCATGAAGTCGACCTTTTTCCTCAGGAGTCGCCTGCTTTTTTTGAAATAGCCCCAGATATGCTGGAAGGCATTGGAGACCTGGCCACGATTTTCCGGCAAGGCCAGCGCTTGCTGGATCAGGTCCTCGACATGGCTGACCTCCACCTGGTCTTGCTTGAGGTATTCTCGGATCTCCTTGTAAATGTTGCTGGAATGACTCAGCACCAGGTATTTATTTTTCGCCCATAGGACTTGGCAGTGATGTTTTTGATCCACTCGTGTCTCCTTTTGATCTTCTCTATGAATAGTCCTCCCATTATACCATGGAAATGAGTTAAGTCATAAAAAAAGCGGACCTATTCGGCCCGTTTTTTCTTTCCGCTTTATCTATCAAAGGGAGGCTTTTAACTGTTCTATCTGCTCTTCACTTAAATCGGTGTACTGTTGGACTTCCTCAGTGCTAAAGCCATTGGCCAAGAGCCCTTGGGCGATACGAAGAGTAGCCTCTTCTCGTCCTTGTTCTAACCCCTGCATTCTTCCTTGTTCTAATGCAATCTTGCCAGCTTCTTCCTTGGTTTCTTTGAGCAAGGTTTCCATACACATATTCCAGTTTTCTCTGAGGCGGATGCGTTCATCTATCATGTCTTTTTCCTCCTTGGTCCAATTGGATGGGATTAAGAGCGACTCTGCTTGTTCGATCACTTGATCTGGTTGATGACTAAAGGGATGATTCCCGAAGAATTCTAGCCACTGTTGCAATGGATCACTCACTTGCGTCCCTCTCCTTTCATTATACTTGTCCAATTCTAAAAAGGCAAGTCGCAATAGATTATGACGTTGATTCCCCTTGCTATTAGCGAGAAGGGGACCCCCATGGATGGCATGACGCACTTCATAAACATTGACAGGAGAAGCCTCATCAGGAAAAAAATACTCTTCTCCAAAATCGCAATCCCATAGACTGGAACCAGATCCTCGTACATCTGATGAGTTTGGCCTTTCTTCCGTTTTTTTCGGACATTTTCAATCAACTGGTTGGCCAAATAATAATAAAAACGATTGACAAAATACTCCTGCTTCATGACTTGAATCTCAATAATGACTTCTAGGCCTGTATCCAATTTGGCCCGTACATCTACAGAAGTTTCAAATGGGAAATCTCCTAGGAAACCTTGTTCATGAATTTGATTGCCTTCTAAGATTTCTACCGAGCGGATGGGTAAATCCAAGACCTCTTGAATAAATTTTGCAGTGACATCTGGAATACTAAAAATTTTCTTTGCAATCAGATCCAGAGTGGGTGAAATATGGGGATGACGTTTACGCATTTTTTCCTCCTTTTACATTCTTAATTAGGGAGAACCAACTCCTCCCTCACTTATATCATTCGTAAAAAGATTCGTTCCCACGAAAAAAAGTCTGAGACCAACTCAGACATTAAATATAGAAAGACCATTTTTCATAAAACAATCATCGATTTTACAAAAAATGTATTAGTTTAAAAGTGATTCAAATAGAGACTGAAACTTTCCTCCGTGAGAAAAGTGCCTGAAACAATATCGTTTCAGGCACACGGAATTCTTGAGACTCTATGCTCAATAATTAGGCATGGAACTTCTTCGAAGTTCGCTGACGTACGATCTCACCTAAGGAAAGTTTCAAAGATAAGATTACCATAAGCAAAAAGCCTGAGACAACGCTCAGACTTTTTTGTATTAATCAATTTCAAGGCCACCGGTGTAGAGGCGGTAATAAGTCCCGCGTTCTGCCATCAAGGAAGCGTGGTTGCCTCGCTCGATGATGCGTCCCTTGTCCATGACCATGATCACATCCGAGTTGACGATGGTTGAGAGACGGTGGGCGATGACAAAGACAGTCCGTCCTGCCATCAAGCGATCCATCCCCTCTTGGACCATCTTCTCTGTCCGTGAGTCGATTGAGGAAGTTGCTTCATCAAGGATCAAGACCGGCGCATTGGCCAAGGCTGCACGCGCAATAGCGATCAGCTGACGTTGACCGTTAGAGAGACCAGCTCCATCATCATTCAAGACGGTATCGTAGCCTTGGTCCAAATGTTTGACGAAGGAATCCACATTGGCAATGCGGGCTGCTTCCAGGATTTCCTCCCGGGTCGCATCTGATCGACCATAGGCGATATTTTCTGCGATAGTTCCAGTGAAGAGGTGGGTATCCTGCAAGACGATCCCTAGCGAACGACGGAGCGAATCTTTCTCAATCAGCTTCACATCGATCCCATCATAGGTGATAGATCCTGATTGGATATCGTAGAAACGATTGATCAAGTTGGTAATGGTGGTCTTCCCTGCTCCTGTCGCGCCGACAAAGGCCACTTTTTGCCCCTTGTCTGCGTAGAGGTTGATATCGTAGAGGATTTGGTTCTTATCATTGTAGGAGAAGTCTACATTTGTAAAGACAACATTTCCGACCAGTTTGACCAGTTCGTAGTCGCCGTTTCCCGAGGGTGTTTCCAAGCCCAGAGGTTGGTCTTCTTATCAGTGATGACCATGCGACCATCGACCTCTTCATAGTTGACCAAGGTGACTTTCCCTTCATCCACTTCGACTTCTTCATCCAAGAGATCAAAGATCCGATCTCCCCCAGCAAGAGCCATGAGGACAAAGTTCAACTGTTGCGATACTTGGGTGATAGGTCCGTTGAAGGAACGGTTGAGCTGGAGGAAGGCCATGAGTCCCCCAATAGTAAGACCACTGATACCATTCAAGGCAAAGATCCCACCGACCAGTGAGGTCAAGACGAAGGAGACATTTCCCAGGTTCCCCAAGATAGGCATCAAGACATTGGCATAGCGGTTGGCTTGGTAGGAAGATTCAAAGAGTTGGTCATTAATCCGCTCAAAGGCTTCAATACTTTCTTTTTCATGAACGAAGGCCTTGACAACCTTTTGACCAGACATCATCTCTTCGATAAAACCATTTTCAATCCCTAGGTTCTTTTGCTGATCGGCGAAATAGCGACCAGATTTGCCAGAGATATCTTTGATGACATAGGCCATGACTCCGACCATCAAAAGAACGAGAAGGAAAAGGAGAGGGCTGATCATGATCATGCTGACAGCTACCCCGATAATGGTAATGGCAGACTGCAAGAGCTGCGGGATAGACTGCTCGATCGCTTGGCGAAGAGCATCGATGTCATTGGTGTAGATCGACATAATATCCCCGTGTTGGTGGGTATCGAAATACTTGACAGGGAGCTTTTGCATGCGGGCAAAGAGCTGGTTCCGCAGCGAGCGAAGCGTATCCTGAGAGACTGTCGCCATAATGAGGGAAAAACCATAGTTAGCCAAAACTCCCAAGATACCGACTACTGCTAGCGTCATCAAGAAGCTGAGGAGAGGCCCAAAATCCTTGCTTCCACTATCCAACATGGGTTGGATGTATTGGTCCACCAAGGGCCGGATAGAGGAAGTAATATAGACCGTAGAGAGAGAGGCTGTCACAATGAGGACAGCCGCTAAGAGAAGGACGAACTTATATTGTTTCCACATATAGTCTAGCAAGCGTACGAGAGAGCCCCAGCTGGCTTTTTTCTTATTCTTCATCTGCTTGTCCTCCTTTCCCTTGGGTTTGCATGTCATAGACTTCACGGTAGATGGCATTGGTCTCGAGCAGTTCTTGGTGAGTACCGATGGCATCGATCTTCCCATCATTCATGACCACGATCCGGTCTGCATCTTGGATAGAAGAGATCCGTTGGCCAATGATAATCTTGGTCGTGTCCTTGAGACTAGACGCTAGACCTTGACGGATCAGGCTATCCGTCTTGGTATCGACAGCTGAAGTCGAATCATCCAAGATCAAGATTTTTGGATTAATCAAGAGAGCGCGGGCGATACAGAGACGTTGGCGCTGACCACCTGAGACATTGGCTCCACCATGTTCGATCATGGTATCATAGCCATCCTTAAAGTTCTGGATAAATTCATCCGCTTGAGCAATCTTACAAGCTTCCACGATTTCTTCATCCGTCGCGTCCTTATTTCCCCAGCGCATATTTTCCTTGATGGTACCAGAGAAGAGGACATTGGTCTGAAGCACCATGGCAACTTGCTTGCGCAAATGGTCTAGATCATAGTTTCGCACATCCTGACCAGCTACCTTGACACTACCAGACTCTACATCATAGAGACGAGGGATGAGCTGGACCAGACTAGACTTACCAGAACCAGTCCCCCCAAGGATTCCGATGACTTCACCCGAGCGAATGCTAAGGTTGATATCGGACAAGACATGGGCCTTGTCGCCATTTTCGTCTGTGTAGGCGAAGTTCACATGGTCGAAGGTAATAGATCCATCTGCTACTTCTGTCAGACCATTTTCAGGAGAGACGATGGTTGACTCTGTCCCAAGCACTTCATTGATCCGCTCCACTGATGCCATAGAGATTGAGAGCATGACGAAGATCATCATAAACATCATGAGAGACATGAGGATGGTCATGACGTAGGCAAACATAGAGGTCAATTCACCTGTCGTAAAGCTACCAGCCACAATGAGTTGGGCCCCGATCCAAGAGATCAAGATAAAGGATGCATACAAGGACAGCATCATGGCTGGACTACTCAAAATCACGATGCGAATGGCCTTCATGAACATGTTGTAGATCAAGCGAGAAGCCTTCTTAAACTTGACCGTCTCTTCTTCTTCTTTGACATAGGACTTGACCACGCGCATATTGGTAATATTTTCCTGGATGCTGTTGTTCAAGTTATCATAGGCGTCAAAGACCTTAGTAAAGAGTGGATAGACAATCTTAGTGATCACACCCAAGACCAAACCCAAGAAAAGGGTAATCCCTACAAAGATCATGGCCATCTGCGGATTGATCAAATAGCTAGCAACAATGGCAAAGATCAAGTTGAGCGGTGCACGCACACAGATCCGGATGACCATCTGATAGGAGTTCTGCACATTGGTCACGTCCGTCATCATCCGGGTTACCAGTCCACCTGAGGAGAAGCTATCGATGTTCTCAAAGGAGAAGGTTTGGATCTTCTTGAAGATCGCCTTCCGTAGATTCTTAGCAAAACCGGCTGATGCAAAAGCCCCGTAGCGAGCCGACTGCATCCCACAGAAAAGAGAGAGAAAGGCGAAGACCAACATGAGGAGACCATAGGTCAGAACCGTGGTCATATCCCCCTTCTGAACCCCCTTGTCCAGAAGCGTCGCCATGATAAAGGGAATAGAAATCTCGAACATGACCTCAAACACCATATAGAGTGAGGCCAGAACTGAGGGTTTCTTGTATTCCTTGATTTCAGCAATCAATGACTGAAGCATAGATACCTCCTAAAATACTAGTTAGTACAGTTTTCGTCAGCAAGACGTCCATTCCCAAACAAAGAGAAAATCATTTGAAGAGATCGGCCATCTCTGCATTCGAAAGCTATGGAAACAGAAAGCGCCCTGACAGCGTTACTGTAGGGACGACTTTCATTATTCATAACAGTTATTATAGCTCAACAATGGATAAAAATCAAACTTTTAGTCAGTCCTTACCAAATAGACTGACATTCTTCTGGATACAAGTTTCTACTCTTCACTGGTACTGAGAGACACCAAGCTCAGGAAGCGATCAAAGTAGGTCTTGTTCTTCTTCAAGTTTTTCTTCAGGCTTTGCGCCTCTGCTACTTCATCCGTGATGATCCCATCAACCGGCCGTTGAAGGTAGGCCGTTAACTTTTGCTCATCATTGATGGTCCAGACATAAAGCTCTTTTTTCATCTCATGGGCCTGGGTTACTAAATCCTCCTGATAAGAAAAGTCTTCGATCGCAAAGAAATCGACTGAGGCATTTTCAAATTGACCAAACTGAATCGGAATGACATAGCCGGTCTTAATCTCCGGAGCTTTCTTCTCCACCTTTTCCATCACCGACAGATCCAAGGACATGGTTGGATAGTCCTTTTCAACTCCCAACTCCTTCATTTTTTGGACAAAGAGATCCACGTAATTTTCTGGTTCTGCACCGTGAGGTTTGAGCTCGACCAAGAGGGGCATCTTCAGCTCCTTGGCCCGGGTGACAAACTCCTCAAAGGAGGGGATATGACTGGTATGACCATCCTGTTGGATCTTCAATCCCTGCACCTCAGCCAGGGTCATATCTTTGACATCCTTGTCCACTCCAGCCAAGCGTTTGAGATTGTAGTCATGCATGACGACGAATTGATGATCCTTGGTCAAGAGGATATCCATCTCTACATAGGAAGCCTTCTCCTTGGCAGCTGCCTCGAGTGCTTCGAGAGAATTTTCTACACCCTTGGCCACATAGCCACGATGGGCTACGAGTTGAATCTGATCATTGACCTCTAAGGTCGCTAAGTCATATGCGGCCATCCCTGATTGAGCCAAGAGGAAAAGAAAGGTCAGGACAAAGAGCCCCTTCATCTTACGAGATCCTCGAGTCTTGATGACCGAGCGACTTGGAGCCTCCCAGCCATTGTCCAGGATGATTCCCAAGGTTCCCAGTTTAGACATAACAGAAAAGAGGAAAATGTAGAGGCGAATCAAGACCAAAAAGACGGTCTGCACCCAGATATGCTGGCCCGTTTTGTCCAGCTGACTAGATGCAAAGACAAGGCCGAGGATCAAGAGAATACCCGTAACAGAAAGGATAAACTCAAAGGAGAAGATCCGCAAGATAAGTCGAACCCCACCTTTTTTAGTCATCTTCCAACTCTTGCGCATAGCTGCGCCGAAAGGAAGCTCTTCAATCACGATATTGGGAACTGTATAGATGAGACGAAGATTGAGATAAATCAGAAGCAATTGAACTATGAAGAGGCCGATTGCCCCAGCGGTCGTCTTGCTAAATTCCCCTGTGATAAAGTTCGGAATATAGAGACCGTCCGTCAGCGTGGAACCAATGAAGAGACCCGCTACAGGCAGAGACAGAACCATATAAAAGAGAAAATGCAACAGGTTCCAACCGCTAAAATCCTTTAAGCGACCAAAAGACTGGCGAAATACCTTTTTAAAAGACAGATGCTGATCCGTACGAGACAGATAGATCAGGGCAATCATGGTCCGCATCTCCAGCATAAAGAGAAAGGCAAAGACAATAGCAAAGAGGACCAAAGCTACCAGACTCAAAGGATTGGTCAAGGTAGATAGGATATTGTTCTTGTCAATGTTGGACTCACCCGATAAGAGGAGGGCCAGTTGAAAGACCCAACTCAAGGCCGCAGCCCCAATACCAACCACAAACTGCAAAAGGATCCCCACAGAGATAAAGGACCATTTGTTGCGCCAGATCAAGTAAAAGGCCCCCATCAAGTCCTGCCAATAACTCCGTTTCATGCTGTCTCTCTTTCATTTCTTTTATTCCCCTAGAATAGCGGAAAAGCCTCTCCCTGTCAATCATTTATTACAAGCAAAAAAGGCTGGGACAAAAGTCCTAGCCTCTCAATTGTCTTTAGATTGTCGAGCAAGGCGCAGTGGTTGAGTGGGCTCTACTACGCTGATTTTATCAGCTTTTACAGCCTACTCAACTGTGCGGAGGTGGGACGACGAAATCGAATTCTAACGAATTACCAATTTCTGTCCCACTCTCTTTTCTATTTATTCTGCTAAGAGCACTTCTTTGATGGTTTGTTTTTGGAGTTTTCTGTTGGATAGATAAAAGAGGCTTTCGTAAACTACAGCAAAACCGATCAAGGTCCAAAAGCACACATTCCCATCAAAATGATGCTCAATCTTTTCAGGAACCGTATCTTTGATCACAGCGATTAAGATTTCCATGATGCCGTATTGGTAAGCCGTCCCTAAAACAAATCCTAGATAGGCCCAAAAACGATAGGGAGCGAGAATATGACTTTGGCATTCACGATCGGTGAAGCCAAAAGCCTTCATAAGAGCCAAGGTTTCGCGGCTTTCTGAGACCACAATCCCCAATGACAAAAAGAGAATCGAGAAAGAAAGGATCAAGCCAATCATAATCATCATGGTTTGGATGATGTCATCTGTATAATCTCTTAAGCCAAAGGACAATTGAACCATGGCCGCAAAACACATAGAGCCAAAGACCACAAAAAACAATATAGATTTTCTCCCCCAAATCAGAGATGAGGACAGCTCTTTTAGGAAGTCTTTCTCTTTCTTAGGAGCCTTCTTTCTCCTTTTGACCTTGATAGGACTTGGGGATTTTTTCAATAAGCGTAGTGCCGGCGTTTGGAGTTGTCTTCTAGCATAACCAATCGCGAGAAGCATAAAAAATGCTGTTGGAAGAATCACCAAAGCAAGCAAGAGCTGCCAGTGAAAATGAATGGTGATTTCTCGCAAAATCCCCTTCTCATTACGAAAGTCATAAAAATGTCCCATCATAAGAAATGAAGCGAGATAGCCAAGAAGCGCTCCAGCTCCAAAACTGAGCCCAAAGGACCAAAACCGTTTAGCCAACTGGCCATTGCTATAGCCCAAAGCCTTTAAAATCCCTAATTGTTCCTTGTGGTCATCGACAAATTGTTTGATATAAAAACACATGAGAAGGACCGACGTCAAAGACAAGACGACCCCACTGACCATGGCCACCATCCAGGAAAGCGAAACCTGGGCATCATAGTAGGTCTGCATCATGGGATTGGTTTTCGAAACCTCTAACTGTTCGATATCCAGGTAAAAATTCAAGAAGAGATTGGCCACAAAGACCGCACAAGCCCCAATGATACTGACGACAACTAATTTTCGAATATCTTTTACTGAAAACATGGCTTACCATCCAATCTCATAGGCAGTCTGAGGCTGATCGTTGGTTACAACTTGGGTAATCTTGCCACTATTGACACGAATGATGGTTCTAGCCATATCCGCAATATTTTGGTTATGCGTCACCATGATGAGGGTAAAGCCCAGCTTTTCCTTCAGTTTCCAGATATAGTCGAGAATCTTGCGCCCTGTTTCTTCATCTAGAGCTCCCGTCGGCTCATCTAAGAAAAGAATCTCTGGCTTTTTGGCCAAGGCCCGAGCAATGGACACTCTCTGCTGTTCCCCACCCGACAATTCACTCGGATACTTGTCCAGCTTATCGCCAAGTCCCAAATCCTCGATGATCTGCAAAAAATCATGATTGTTTGCCAGGTCAGCCCCCATCTTTACATTCTGTCTGACCGTCAGATTCGGCAATAGATAATACTGCTGGAAAATAAAAGCAATCTTCTCCCGTCTAAAGGCCGTCAATTGAGCATCCGTGAGTTGTGATAAATCTTGTCCTTGAATGAGGATATGCCCCTCGTCAACCTTTTCTAATCCTGATAACACATTTAAGAGAGTTGATTTCCCCGATCCAGAAGGACCGAGGATAACCACATCATCCTGGTCTTGAATCTGCAAATCAATCCCCTTTAAAACCTTGGTTTGGCCGTAACTTTTGTGCACATTTTCTAGTTGAATCATTTCTTTCCTACCATTTCTTTGATGAGAGATTGACAAACCTCTGTCAGTAATTCAATCACTTCTTCCATGCCGAACTGGTAAATACCAGAAGCAACCATAGAAGCCATCCCATGTGAGTAGATAAATAGATGCTGGTACAAGCGACTAGCCTCCTCTACAGTCAAAGGATAATCTGCGACAATCGAATCCAGAACCAATTGGTAACTATGATCCTTCATGGGAAGAAAATCTTGAAAGCGACGAATCGGATCTTTGCTAGGATTTTGGAAAAGCAATTGAAAAAGTTGGGGCTCATTTGAGGCGAAAAGGATATAAGCAACCCCGACAGATCGGAAAGGCTTCTCATCTTCTAAGGCCTTACGAATATACTCCACCACGACCATCTCCGCCGCAGCAATAACCTCTGTCTGTAACTCAGCCATATTAGCAAATTGCCCAAAAATGACTCTCGGTGTGGCTCCCAGTTTCTCCGCTAATGCTCGAGCTGTCAAGCTAGCCATTCCCTCTTCTCTCACCAATTGTAAAGCTGTCCCAATGATAGCCTCTTTACTAAATTTAACCTTGGGTGGCATAAGACTCCTTTCACGCAACATCTGTTGCGCAACGCTTGTTGCATAAAGAATACCATAAAAAAGAAAGACTTGTCAAGAAAAATCTGAAAACTACAAAACAAAAAACCAGTCCACCGATAAGAGTGGAATCTGGTTTACTAACAAGATTCTAAGGCAAATCATTGCCTGCAGCCAAGTAGATTTGGTACCATTCCTTGCGGGTTAGGGTTACTGCTGCTGCTTTCCCTGCTTCAAGGACATGCTTGGGCTTGGTCGTTCCAATGACGGCTTGCATCTTTCCTGGATAGCGAAGGACCCAAGCAAGGGCAATGGCTGTCGGAGTGACCTGGTATTTTTTCGCCAAGTCATTGAGGACATGATTCAGAGCCACAAACTCTTCCTTGCCGACAAAATTCCCCTTGAAATAGCCATGCTGGAGGACAGACCAGGCTTGAATCACCGTATCGGTTAAACGACAATACTCAAAGACACTGCCATCTCGCACGGCTGCTTTCGGCCCTTCCATGTTGACATGAAAACCAGCTTCAAAGCTCGGTGTAAAGGCAGCACTCAACTGGAGCTGGTTGACCTTGAGAGGTTGTTTGACAGCCGTCTTAAGCAATTCCATCATCATTGGATTTTGATTGGACACCCCAAAATGACGGACCTTGCCCGCTTGCTCCAAGTGATCAAAAGCTGCCGCTACTTCTTCAGGCTCCATGAGGGCATCCGGTCGGTGAAGGAGAAGACTATCCAAGCGCTCGATCTGCAGACGCTCGAGGATGCCGTCGACGGAGCCCAAAATATAGTCCTTAGAAAAGTCAAAATAAGTAAAGCCATCTTTGCGAATCCCGCACTTGGACTGGATCCACATCTGGTCCCGAAGATCCGGACGACGCTTGAGAACCTTACCCAGCAGGACCTCACACTGGCCATCGCCATAGATATCTGCCAGATCAAAGGTGTTGATCCCAATCGACAAGGCCGCTTCCACCAAGGCCTCCACCTCATCTTCACTCATCTGGCTGATCCGCATCATCCCAAGGACAATCGTGGACAGACGCTCATTTTCAGCAAACTCAATATAGTTCATGTCCGCCTCCTTTTCATTCTTCTTTCATTATAATGTAAAGAAGATCAAACAGCAATGATTTCACAAAGAAAACACCTTCAGCATCTACTGAAGGTGTCTTTTTTAACGATAGCTCAAAGCTTTTTTGACTGTTTTGACCAAGCCTAAGTCATCGGTTTGTAAGATCAGGCTAGAATAGATTTTTCCAATGATCATGGTGCCTAGAAGCGTGAAGGCCAAGGCGATTCCGAATGAACCCCATGACTCAAGTCCACTTGCATAGCCATTGATGGTACGGAATGGCATGAAGAAGGTTGAAATGAATGGAATGTATGATCCAATCTTCAACAGAAGGACATCACCTGCGCTACCTAAGGTAGTTACTCCAAAGAAGCTAAAGAACACTAACATCATCAGTGGCGAAATCGCTTTTCCTGTATCTTCTGGACGAGCAACTGTTGAACCTAGGAAAGCTGAAGAACCACGTACATGAAGATTCCAAGAATGATCAAGAATAAGGTATTCAAGGAAATGGATTGTCCAATATGTTGGGTGATAGGAGAGTCTGGAGATAAGATATCTTTCACAAGAGGAATGGAGTCTCTAAAAATCCAAACGCCTCCCAATCCGACTGCATAGATACCAATATGAGTACAAATGACTCCGAAAAGACCAATCATGCGAGCATAGAAATAGTGAGTTGCGCGAATGCTTGAGAAGACCACTTCCATAATCTTGGTCCCTTTTTCACTGGCTACCTCTTGAGCAGTGATACCTGAATAAAACATCAGAATCATGTAGATAAGAAAACCGATTCCTCCAGCTACCACGGTCTGCACCATTTTCAGCCCTTCTTTCTTCTCATCAATTTTTTCAGTCAATGAGACCTGTTGCGAAAGGGCTGCTAACTGCTCTTGGCTTAAATCCGCTTTAGAAACATTGAGCATTTGTTGGACCTGACTCAATTTAGCCATAAGGATTGCTTTGAAACCTGGCTTCATGGAATCCTCACTCTGGTAGCGAGCCTCTAGCTGGCCATCCTTTTCTTCAACTGTGAGGATTCCCTTGATTTCTTCCTCTTTCATGGCCTTTTTTTAGTCGCTGCTTCGTCCTTATAGTCAAAGGTCAAGCCATCGGTCCCTTTTCAAGACTTCCTTGACAGGAGCTTGATCTGTAATCAAGGCGATGTTGCTTTTCGCAGATGTAGAAGATCCGACGAAATAGTTCACTCCAATCGTCAATCCGAAGAAGAGAAAGGGAGTAAGCACCATCAGTAAAAAGCTCCATGATTTCACTTGGCGTAAATAAGTTTCTTTGATAACAATCAGCATCTGTTTCATACTTCTACTCCTGATTCTAGTTTAAAGATTTCATCAATGGTTGGGGCTTGTTGGTCAAAGGTTGCTAGATAGCGACCCTTGGTCAACTGATCAAAGAGGTCCGGACCTGCTGTTTCATCATCCAATACCAACTTCCACAGGCCTTGCTTGGTCATGGTCACCTTGGTCACGTGAGGCACGACTTCCAACTCCTCTTTACTGAAGTCATTGGATACGAAGAGACGAGTCTTCCCGAAGCTATTGCGAACTTCTTGTACGGGACCTGAAAGAATCACAGATCCATCACGAATCATAACCAACTCATCACAGAGTTCTTCCACATTGGTCATGACGTGGTCAGAGAAGATAATGGTGGCACCGCGTTCTTTTTTTCTTCAAAAAAATGACCTGCTTAAGCACTTCTGTATTGACAGGATCCAGTCCGCTAAAAAGGCTCATCCAGGATGATCAATTTTTGGCTCATGGATCATGGTAATGATCAATTGAACCTTTTGCTGATTCCCTTTTGAGAGGCTCTTGATCTTATCGGTTAATTTTCCTTTTACTTGGAGCTTTTCCATCCAGATTGGAAGTTTCTCCTTGACCTCAGCAGTTGACATTCCTTTGAGATTAGCAAGGTAACGGACTTGCTCATAGATGGTTAACTTAGGCATAAGGCTTCGCTCTTCTGGCAGGTAGCCAATTTCCTTATAGGTTTCTTGACTGATTGCTTGGCCATCCAATTGGATATCACCGCTGTAGTCAAGGAAGCGGAGGATACTATGAAAGATAGTGGTCTTCCCAGCTCCGTTCTTCCCGATCAAACCTAAGATGGATCCTTTTTTCGCAGTCAAGTCAATGCCGAACAAGACTTGCTTCTTGCCAAAACTCTTTTCTAAATTTCTAATTTCTAACATGAATGACTCCTTTACTCTTTATAATAACGTTTGGTAATCTTGTATTGAGAGACCAAGATATAGACATAAATTAGTGATACAACTACTAATGCTAACAAGATATCTGCCTGGAAAGCAATGCCAACTAAGAATATCGCCATTAAGGAAATCGGTAAGACATAATTGCTTAACTTGAAGACAATATCGTAATTCTCCTCGTAGCAAATTTGTTTCTCTGCCTCATCTATCATGCTCATTATTAGTTCACGGACTTCTGCCCCACTAGCATTGCGTGGGATTGCTTTTCCATAAATCTGTTTGAAGGTTTTTCGAAACTGATGTTCTAGCCCAAATGTAAGAAGGAACAAAGCAAGAAAAATAAGCGGGATGGTGTATTTCCCAAAAGCACCTGTTAGTTTTTCTTCATAGACTAGTTTTTGGCAAGAGAAGAAAATCACTAATAGATAGGGAACAATCATGACGCCTTTGAACATCGTAGCCAAGTCATAGATTCTTCTCGTTTGGCTTTCATAACGGTAGGCTTCGTCTTCATCTTCTGCCTCCTCCATCATCTGATAAGACTGGCGCGATGAGATGAGGTAGGTAGACGCAATCCCGAAAACCACCAGATATAAAATGATTGACCCTATATAGATCATATCTCGATCAAATAGCTTTTGGAATTCAATAGGATGGTCTGAACCAAAATAACCTGTCAAAAAACCAATGATTAATCCTGATAGGACCATGGCCATGTTTCTCCAAAAACGAAAACGGGCTGACCTTTCTTTTAACTTCTTTTTCACTTTTATTCCTCTCCCTCTACTAGACTAAAGACATTCTCCACCGGTTCCTTGAAAATCTGGGCGATGGTGATGGCAATAATAACCGAGGGGGTGTATTCCCCCCGCTCCAAGAGACTGATGGACTGGCGCGAGACTCCTGCTAGCTTGGCTAGCTCGGATTGGTTGAGGCCATCACGCGCCCTCAGCTCTTTCAGTCGATTTTTTAAGATCATGGCTTTCGCCCCCTTATAGTTGAATACCTTGAATATCTTCGATGCGGACTAATTTGGTTTCCCTCTGTTGTTTATGATTCACACGAGTCAGTTTGACCCAATCTTCGTCGATATCCAAAATTTCATACTCGAATCCAACACCACTCACTGTAACAGTGGCCGTTTGGCCTTTTAATTCTTCTAAAATTCTAGACATGTCTTGATTTCCTTTCACTTGTTTTTCTAATCTTTTGATGCGCTTGTTCAACCTTTTAATCTTCTTTTCTGAGCTTGTATAAAATATAACCAGAAAAGGGATAATGAGAATCCAAATGGCGTCCATAACAACTCCTCTTCTTCTTTCAACTAAAATCATTGTAACACTTCTTTTTCTTTTTGACAAGTATATTTGTCAAAAAAATAAAAATATTTGTCAAAAATAGAAGAATGCTTGACATAGATATTTTGAGTACTTAAAGGAATTTCTCTATTTTAATAGGGTTTCAAGGCCTATAACTTGCAAATCCTGTAAGAAAAAAACAGTTGAGAAATTCTCAACTGTTTCATCTTTTTACGATTTAACGCACTTCTGCGTCTACTTTTTCTTCAAGTGATGCTTGGATTTTTTCCATGTATCGTGCGACTTCTTCGTCGGTCAAGCTATCTTCTGGATTTTGGAAGGTCAAGCTATAAGCCATGGACTTCATTCCGATACCCAGTTTTTCACCTGAGAAGACGTCAAAGAGTTTGATATCTGTCAAACGTTTCACGCCTGCAGCTTGGATGGCATCGACCACTTCTTGGTGAGTCACTTCTTCTTTGAGGAGAAGGGCGATATCACGGCTGACTGCTGGGAACTTGGTGATTTCGACAAATGGAGCGGCTGGTTGAAGGGATGCTTCAATAGCTGAAAGGTTAAGCTCAGCCACATAAGTCTCTGGAATATCATAAGCCTTAGCCGTTACAGGGTGGACTTGACCGAGGAAACCAAGAACTTGATCCCCGAGTGAAATCAAGGCTGTACGTCCTGGATGGAGACTAGCAATTTCAGAGGTTGCTGTATAAGTCACTTTAAGACCCAAGCGAGCAAAGAGAGCTTCCAAAATTCCTTTGGCGTAGAAGAAATCAACTGGTGTTGCTGTAGTTTGGAAGTCTTTTTCAGCGACTAAACCTGTCAAAGCAAAGGCAAAGCTGTTGATTTCGTTTGGCAAGTCTTCTTTTGGATTACCCGTTTGCTCGAAGACTTTTCCAATCTCATAAAGAGCCAAGTCTTTGTTCTTACGCGCAACGTTGTAGGCAACTGTATCCAAAATACCTGAAACCATATTTTGACGGAGAACTGAACGTTCCACAGTCATTGGCCACATAAGTTCTGTTAGGTTGCTTGGTGCAGTCGTAAATTCAACGGCTTTTTCAGGAGTTGTCAGAGCGTAGGTAATGATTTCAGTCAAGCCTGCTCCTTCAGCAATCGTCCGAACTTGACGACGGAGTTTTTGAGTCGCAGTCAACTCACCTGCTGTCCCATCGTCTTTTGGAAGACTGGTTGGCAAGCGGTCATAACCATAGATACGAGCGATTTCTTCAAAGAGGTCCGCTTCGATGGTAATATCCCAACGACGACGTGGAACGCTTACTGTGAAGCTGTCAGCATTTCCAGAAAGGCCAAAGCCAAGACGACGGAATACATCTTCTACATCCGCGTAAGAAAGTTCTGTACCAAGGACACGGTTGACGTCTGCAAGAGTGGAAGAAACTTCTACATCTGAAGTATCAAGCTGGCCTGCTGAAACGATGCCCTTACGCACGGTTGCACCTGCAAGCTCTGCTATCATGCTTGCTGCCGCATCAAGGGCTTCATTGACTGTTGCCACATTGATGCCTTTTTCAAAGCGAGAAGATGATTCAGAACGAAGGTTAAGACGACCACTGGTCTTACGGATCGATTTGCCATTGAAGACAGCAGCTTCAAGGACTACACGAGTAGAGGTTTCAGAGATTTCTGTAGCCTGACCACCCATAACACCTGCAAGGGCTACTGGTTTATCAGCAACAGTGATCACTAAGTCATTTGTTTCCAACTCACGTTCTTCACCGTCCAAGGTCACCAATTTTTCACCAGCACGTGCTTCACGCACACGGATCTCGCTTCCTTCAAAGGTATCTAAGTCAAAGGCATGCATAGGCTGACCAAAGTAAAGCAAGATATAGTTGGTTACGTCAACGACATTGTTAATCGGACGGATGCCTTCATTCATGAGAAGATTTTGCAACCATTGTGGACTTGGAGCGATGGTCACATTGTCCAAGATACGAGCTGCATAGTATGGCGCCTTGTCTGTGTCAATGCTGACAGAAAGAGCTTCTGCTGCAGCTTGGTCTGTTTCAGTCAAAGCAAAGTCTTTGAAATTGACTGCCTTGTCATAAATCGCTGCTACTTCGTAAGCTACCCCACGCATAGAAAGAGCGTCTGCACGGTTTGGAGTGATGGAAAGTTCGATAATTTCATCATCCAAGTCTAGATAAGAGAAGACTTCATCCCCTGGCACTGCATCTTCTGGCAAGATTTGGATGCCATCTGCGAATTCCTTCGGTACAACGGAGTCAGAAATGCCCAACTCACCAAGGGAGCAGATCATTCCGAGAGATTCCAAACCACGGATTTTCCCTTTTTTGATCTTGTAGTTGTCCGCGATGCGAGCACCTGGAAGAGCCACCATGACCTTGATGCCTGCACGCACATTTGGTGCTCCACAGACGATTTGACGGGCTTCTTCTTCACCCACATTGACTTGGCAGACATGCAAGTGTGTTTCTGGCACATCTTCACAAGACAGGACTTCTCCGACGACAATTTTTGAGAGACCAGCAGCTGGTGATGCCACACCTTCTACTTCAATCCCTGTGGTTGACATTTTTTCAGCCAACTCTTGTGATGGCACATCAATATCCACCAATTCTTTTAACCATTTATAACTAACTAGCATATGTAAGATACCAAGGGCCATGCTGAAATCTAGATAGCTTTCCTAGATCTCCATCCACCCTCGTTTTGATCCTTTCATTTTGTGTTTTCCAGCTCGAGGCGAGCTTAGGAAGGTCTAATAACCTCCCCTTCTCTAGAATAGAAGTTTCTCGTTCCTTCTAGATCAATTTTTTTCTCAACAACCAGTCTGTATCCACAGTATCTCCGGTAGGATACTCGTGTTCACTAAATCGTTCAAATCCAAAGCGATAGTAAATCTTGCGCCTTAAAATTGCGTTCCCAGACACCTAGCCAAGCCCACTCAAAGCAACGGCTCTTGGCTTGATCCAGCGCAAAGCTAAACATTTCCTTGCCAAAACCAGCCCCATGCCATTCCTTTTTGACATAGATCCGTTGGATCTCAAAGGACTTGTCCATCTCTACAGGCTCGGTCTGTGCTTGGCCCCAGTTGATCTTGAGAAAACCACAGATTTCTTGTTCTTCATTGAGGACAAAATAGGTTTCAGATTCTGGATCTCGCAGATCCTTCTCGATTTGCTCCAAAGAGAGCACGGTGGAGAAGTAATCTTCCAAATCTTTCTCAACAATATAGGGACCAAAGGTATCCCGATAGGTTTCCACCTCTAGGTCACGCAGGGTCTGTGCCTGGTCGATTTTTACTCTAACTAACATGATTATTTAAACTGTTCTGAGAAGCGAACATCTCCTTGATAGAAGCCACGGATATCATTGATTCCATAACGAAGCATGGCTACACGCTCCTGACCAAGTCCGAAGGCGAATCCTGAATAGACTGTTGAATCAATGCCACTCATCTCAAGCACGCGTGGGTGAACCATACCGGCTCCCATGATTTCGATCCAACCTGTCTTCTTACATACATTACATCCCGCTCCGCCACACTTGAAGCAAGAAACATCGACCTCAACAGAAGGCTCGGTAAATGGGAAGTAAGAAGGACGCAGACGGATTTGACGTTCTGCACCAAACATCTTTTGCACGATCAACTGAAGCGTTCCTTGAAGGTCTGCCATAGAGATGTTTTTCCCAACGACCAATCCTTCGATCTGATGGAACTGGTGGCTGTGAGTCGCATCATCTGTATCCCGACGGAATACACGCCCTGGAGAGATCATCTTCAAAGGTCCCTTGCTAAAGTCATGGGCATCCATCGCTCGCGCCTGAACTGGCGAAGTATGGGTCCGAAGCAAGATTTCTTCTGTGATGTAGAAGGTGTCCTGCATATCCCGCGCTGGGTGATCTTTTGGAAGGTTCATGCGTTCAAAGTTGTAGTAGTCTTTTTCAACTTCAAACCCATCGACGACTTGGTAACCCATCCCGATAAAGATATCTTCGATTTCTTCACTGGTTTGGGTCAAGACATGACGGTGACCACTTGCGACTGGACGTCCTGGTAGGGTCACGTCGATACTTTCACTAGCTAATTTAGCTTGGACTTTCTTTTCTTCCAAAATCTTGGCTGTTTCTTCAAAGGCAGCCGTCAAGACATCACGCGCTTCATTGACGTGTTTCCCGATAACCGGACGCATTTCAGCAGAGACATCTTTCATCCCTTTAAGGATTTCAGTAAGGGAACCTTTTTTCCCAAGGACAGAGACCCGTAGTTCTTGCAATTCTTTTTCATTTTCAGCAGAGATCTGCTTCAAAGCTGCCAGCGTTTCTTCCCGAAGCGCTTTTAATTGTTCTTCAATCGTTGACATATTTCCTCCATCATGGTCTTCACTCAGACATAGAAAAAACCACGCGCCACACCCATATTCGGAGCGTTGACACGCGGTACCATCCGTCTTTTATCTGAAACTCAGACCTTAATTTCTAAATCCTTGCGCAAGTGAATTCACTCAGCTTTCATGCAAAGAGCTTTCAGTCACGGCTCTTCTCCCTGTTGCACTTCCCTTGAGGTACTAGTCTTGCAGATTTCTATTCAATTACATTCTAGTTTATCAGATTTTTAGTTAAAAAACAAGTTAGATGAGACTAATTTCAATAGACAAAGAAACAAGACGCAGGGCATTATTTATTTGCCTTGTCTGTTTCATCTGCTTTCCTTTTCAATAGAAGAGTTGCTGCTTGGTTAAAACCATCACACCAGTTATACCATTTTGCTTCATACTCATCTTGAGGTAAGATACGATGTTTTAAATCCAAAACAGAGTATATCTTTCTTTCCTCACAAGCTTGTGCATAGAGATGATAAATTTCATCACCACCATCTTTATCAAACTCAGCAGAAATCGTATCCCGACCTGCCAATAAAGCCTGATAAGCCCTGTGATGCCCGTCTGTAATCAAGAAGCAATTTCCAAACGCAAGAATACTAATTGGATCAACATTGATTATTTCCGCCGATTGATCAAGCATCTGGATATCATGTAACTTCTTTTCTGATAAATATAGTTGGGTCGGATGAAGATCTGTTATTTTGATTTTCAATTCTTTCTCCTCTACCAAGAGTAAAATAAGCTGGTCCTGGGCACTGGTGAACATTTTTAAAGGTCAGGATTTAAAGACCTGCCAAAGCCAAATTCCTCTGCCATTCTTGTTATCCGTTTGTTTTTATTCGATGACTTGTCCAGCTTCTTTCAAGACAGATTCTGGAATGGTAATGCCTAATTCTTCTGCCACTTTTTTGTTGATGACAGATTTACCATCTGTAAAGATTTCGACTGGTGTATCCGCTGGTTTTTGACCTTTCAAGATTTTCGCAGCCATTTTACCAGTTGCAACTCCAAGATCATGTTGGTCGACAACGACTGAACCTAAACCACCAGCTTCGACCATGGCTGTCGCACTTGGGAAGATTGGTTTTTTAGCTGTTTTGTTTGCTTCGACTACCGTTGTGAAGGCTGAAGCGATGGTGTTGTCGATTGGAACCCAGATGGCATCTACTTTACCAGTCATGACAGAAACCGTTGAAGCAATTTCATTTGTAGAAGGTACTGAATAAGGAACCACCTTGTAGCCTGCTTTTTCAGCCAATTTTGTAAATTCTTCTACTTGCGTTTTAGAATTATCTTCACTGGTTGAGTAAAGAACCCCGATTGTTTTCACGTTTGGAGTCAACTCTTTGATTAACTTCAACTGTTGTTCCGTTGGGTTGTGGTCAGATACTCCTGTGATATTGCCACCTGGTTTTTTCAAATCTTTGACCAAGTTAGCGCCGACTGGGTCTGTGATAGCACCCATGACGATTGGTTTGTCCTTAGTCGCACTAGCCAAACCTTGAGCAGATGGGGTTGCGATTCCGATCAAGACGTCGTTGTTGTTTTGGACCAATTGTTTGCTCATGGTTGCAACCTTGTTTGGTCTCCTTCCGCATTGAGGAATTCTATCTCAATCTTGTCCTTATCGTAGCCTTCTTCAGCCAAGCCGTCTTGAATCCCCTTGTAGATTTCGTCTAGCGATGGGTGGCTGACCAACTGTAAGACACCGACTTTTACCTTTTTAGTTCCATCTGCTTTATTGGCATCATTTTTATTGTTTAACATTGTATAAACAACAGCTACTAAAATAATAGCTAGCAAAGCACCGATCATTCCCAATACACGTTTGTTTTTCATATTTTTTACCTCAATTATTTATTTTTTTCGTTTTTTCGCTTCTTTGTTAAAGACTGAGTCGCCATCGTTTCTTCATCTTCTTTTCTCCCTTCTTTTTGAAACAAAAAACACGCCCACACATAGCTATAGCTATGTGAGGACGTGTCATCGCGGTGCCACCTCACTTATGGGAAAATGGATAAACTCCTCCCATATCTCTGTCTTGTCTAGCAACAAGTTGCACGATAAGGTGTGCCGACCGAATTTTTATTGTTTCAAATTCATCTCATCATTAGTCCAATTTCATAAATGTCCACTACCCACTTCCACCAACCGTGAGCTCTCTAATAAATTTTCATTTATTACTTTTCTAATTGAATCCATTGTAAATGTTTCTGTAAACCTTGTCAATACTTTTTTATGTTTTTTTTTGAAAACGTTCGTCATTTCCTGAAATTCATTTTCTAACGGATGCTTTTACAAGGATTGAAAACCGCCTTCTTACTGGGTTTTCAGGCACTTTTTTGATATAATTTACTAGAATTAGTCTAGAATGTTGAGGAACCCCATGTCTTTTGATGGATTTTTTTTACACCATATGGTGAATGAATTACAAAGCGAACTCCTAAATGGTCGCATCCAAAAAATTAACCAACCCTTTGAACAAGAGTTGGTTTTACAAATTCGTAGCAACCGCAAGAATCAAAAACTTTTGCTCTCTTCCCACTCTGTTTTTGGTCGGATCCAACGGACCCAGACCAATTTTGAGAATCCAGCCTTCCCTAACACCTTTATCATGGTCATGCGCAAGTATCTCCAAGGGGCAGTCATTGAGCAGATCCAGCAACTGGAGAATGACCGTATTTTAGAAATTGCCGTCTCCAATAAAAATGAGATCGGAGATGATATATCTGTGACCCTGATCATCGAAATCATGGGTAAGCACAGCAATATCATTCTTCTGGACAAAGCAACTGGAAAAATCATCGAAGCCATCAAACATGTGGGCTTCTCACAAAATAGCTACCGGACCATTCTCCCTGGATCAACCTATGTAGCTCCTCCGAAAACCGAAGCGGTCAACCCCTTTACCATCAAGGACGAAGCCTTATTCGCCTTTCTTCACCGAGAAGAGTTGACACCTAAAAACCTTCAAACCCATTTCCAGGGTCTTGGTCGAGATACTGCTCAAGAATTGGCCAGTCGATTAGAAACGGGAGAAAAATTAAAAACCTTCCGAGCTTTCTTTGAAGCTCCAACAGATCCCCGTCTAACGAAAAAATCCTTTGCTGCTCTCGCTTTGCTGATAGCCAGGAGGAAACCTTTGAAACCTTATCAGATCTACTCGACCACTACTACTTGGACAAGGCTGAGCGCGACCGGGTCCAACAACAAGCTGGGGAACTAATCCGTAAGGTGGATAATGATCTAGAAAAGAACCGGAAAAAATTGGCCAAACAGGAAGCCGAACTGGCAGCGACAGAAAATGCCGAAGAGTTCCGTCAAAAAGGCGAACTGCTTACTACTTTCCTCCATCAAGTCCCAAATGATCAAGACCAGGTCACCTTGGACAACTACTATACCAACCAGCCTATTACCATTGCCTTGGATAAAGCCTTGACCCCCAGTCAAAATGCACAACGCTACTTCAAGCGCTACCAGAAGCTAAAAGAAGCCGTCAAACATTTGACCTCTCTTATCCAAGAAACCAAGGAAACCATCTCCTACCTGGAAACAGTCGAAACTGCTCTGGCCCAAGCCAGCCTTTCTGAAGTAGCCGAGATTCGCGAAGAGCTGATCCAAACAGGCTTTATCAAACGACGCAACCGAGAAAAAATCCATAAACGGAAAAAACCAGAGAAGTACTTAGCATCAGACGGCAAGACCATTATCCTGGTCGGCCGGAACAATCTTCAAAACGAAGAATTGACCTTCAAAATGGCTAAAAAGGACGAACTCTGGTTCCACGCTAAGGATATTCCAGGTAGTCACGTGGTCATTACAGGTAACCTCAACCCTTCAGATGAGGTCAAAACCGATGCAGCTGAGCTGGCAGCCTATTTCTCTAAGGGACGCCTGTCCAACCTGGTCCAAGTCGACATGATTGAAACCAAGAAACTCAACAAACCGACCGGGGGAAAACCTGGCTTTGTAACCTATACCGGTCAGAAAACCCTACGGGTCACCCCTGAAGAAGAAAAATCAAATCCATGCGCATCAATGAGTAGACATCGTAAAAGGACTGAGAATCATCTCAGCCCTTTTGTTTTATTCTGATTTGTGGATATCCTCTTTGACCTGGTCAACATTGAACTTGGCAAAGAGATACTGGCGATCCTGGACAGGGAAGCGTTGGTCCAATTGATCAATAGCTCCAACTTCGACGATGCCCTCTTTGATGACAAAATCCATGACATGGCCCCCGAAGGTATGGTCATCTGAGATAAAGTGAAGGTGATAGCCTGCTACACTGACCCCGTGAAACATCTCTGGCGTCCAAAAACCAACAATAGTTCCTGTAACATTTTCTCGTGTAAATTCTGGCTGATGGGTTGCTACATCTGCAAACTTGGTTTCCGAGGTCGATTTGGGAATCATACGCACATGCATCTTGGAGAAATCACCGTGAATCTTAATCGAACGAAACAGATTTTCGCCATCGTAATAAGATTCAATGCGAGCCTCTAATTCCTCATCCGTCATTTCAAAGCGTTGCCGAAAAATCACTTCGGCCTGGTGGGGAACAATGGCCGCATAGGGGACGGTCGCATCTGGAGCAACTTCCACAATCTCTGGTTCCTCTCCTGAACCCTTTGCTTGATAGGCCTTACCATCTAAGACAATCAATTCGCCATCGATTGAGTCCAAGGTTCCAATTCCTAAATCTCCATGCTCCAGTAATTCTTTAATGGTAAAGGATCCCCCATAGAGACCTGCCATCAAAGCCCCCAAGGTATTGTATTGAAACAATTTCACCGGTTCCATTTTTTCTCCCTCATTCATCTTGTCTTCTTTTTAGCCCTTCCAGTATACCATATTCTCAAGGACAATAACAGAAAGACTGATTAAAAAAGAGTGGGCCAGAACAATGATAAAACTTGTTCCTAGTCCCACTCCCACAAGAGCCAAACTCTTATTCTTCTAGCAAGCTCTCATAGAAAGCTTGCATTTGCCCATCATCTGGCACTAGCTGCAAGTAGCCTTCTGCCACTTCTCGAGCTCTTGCGATATCCCCCAACTCTCTTAAGAGGTAGCTATAGCTTTCTAAGAATTCTGGATTGTCTTTCAAATCTGGGTAGAGCTCTTCATAGATTGGATCTGCTTTTTCAACCTCTTCGAGTGCTACCAAGGCACGAGCGATATTCCAGCGGGTGACCACATTCTCCACTTCCACATCTTGCCATTCAAGGACGTCTTCATAACGTTCCTGTTCCAGATAAAGAGTTGTCAGACGAAGGGCGATATCTTCAAGATCCTCAGCAACTTCTTTGGCTTCTAACAAATACTTCTCTGCTTTTTCTGGCTGGTGCAACTCGTAGGCCAATTGGGAGGCTAGAAGGAGGAGATAAGCGTCAAAAGGATTCTTTTGGATTCCTTGCTCTGCTATTGCTAACGCTGTTTCTCGGTCATTTTCAGCTTGAAGAGCCAAGGCATAGCCGTATTCATACCCTTCAAAGTCTGGCGACAGTGTATCAATCTGCTTGAAGTAGATCAGAGAACGTTGATACTCTTCTCGGTCAGAGAGAAGGGTTGCCAATTCATAGGCAATCTGGTCATCAAACTCAATTTCCAAGGCCTTTTCTAAAAACTCAATAGCAGACTCAAACCGACCCAGATTCGCATAAGCATAGCCAATCCGCTGGTATGTGGAAATGCCCGTTTCTTCTAAAATGAGACGGTTGTCTAACTGAGCATACTCTTGAATGGCTTCTTGGTAATTTTCAAGTTCTAAATCAATCTCTGCCAAGCCTAGTTGAATAATAGGGTCATCTGAAAGAGTCGCTGCTTCCATCAGTTTTTCTCGAGCCACATCTGCCAAGCCCTCACTTTGGTAGAGGTCTGCCTTGACTAAGAGACTGGCTAGATACCATTCCGAACTTTCCGGGATTTCTTCCAAATAAGCAAAGGCTTCTTCCATTAGTCCATCTTCCGCTACGATAGTGGCTAGACTCAGATAGACCTCTGGATAATCATCTCTCAGATGCAAGTAGGTTTGCTTGGCTTCTGGGTAAAAACCAATACTTTCAAAAATATTGTCCCAATTCTAACAAGGTAGCTGGATCATCTTCTAGCAAAGCCTTATCCAAATAAGCTGGCAGACGATCTAGCTCTTGTTTCTCAATTGCTTCTAGAATTTTTTGACTATTCTTCACTTTGAATTTCCTCAACTTCGTCCTTTTCGTACAAACCACTGACCTCTTTATACCATTCAAATAGAGCACTGATGACTACTTTAGCCGAAGCATAAACCGGGATTCCTAAGAAGACTCCCCAGATTCCAAACATAGAGCCAGAAGTAATCAATACAAACAGAATCGTGATTGGGTGGATATTGAGCTGACTCCCCAAGACAAGTGGGGAAACGAAACGTCCCTCGATTGTTTGCTCAACAATAAAGACAATGACGACTTTGACAAACATCTCTGGTCCTGCCACCAACCCCAAGACTAAGGCTGGGAGCATGGCCAAGAAGCTGCCCAAGTATGGTATCAAGTTCAAAAAACCAGCGGTTACACCGAGTGTCACAGCGTAACGAAGCCCAATGATCTTAAGCAGAAGAATAAACATTAAAGCTACGATGATAGCAACAGTAATCTGACCTCTGACATAATTAGCCAATTGTGTATTGACATCAGACAGTACTTTGTCTGCAGATTTACGAATCTTGGTTGGCAAGAAACGGATGATCTGCCCTTTCAGGTTCTTTCCATCTCTCAAAAGATAGAAGACGATGAAAGGCATAATAATCAGAGCAATAATGACCTGAGAGGCAACACTAATCAAGTTGCTAACCCAGTTGACTGCACGGGCAGAAAAGGAACTCGCCCAGCTAGTAATATTCTCTGACAACTGGCTGGTCCATTCATCCAGTTGAGGCTTGATTTCTGGCGACACTTTGTTGTCTAAGAAATCATCAATGGTCATATTGGCCTTTTCCAAGTAATCTGGCAGATTCTTCATAAAACTGAGAACCTGACGCTGAATGGCTGGAATAGCGACGGCCAAGCCCCATAAAATGAGAAGGGCAATCAAGATAAAGACGATGGAAATCGCAATAATCCGCTTAACTCGGTGCCTTTCCAAAAAGTCAACAATTGGATTTAACAAATAATAGAGGAGGCCTGAAATAATGACGGGCAGCATGACCGCTGCTCCAAACTCTAACAGGGGTGTAAAAATAAAGCTAATCTTGCTCAGAACTAAAATATTCAATCCTATCAGCAAGGCTACTAGGAAAACAGTAATGGCCTTATTATCAACAAACCATTTAAAAAACCAGGATAAACTAAAATCTTTTTCTTTATGTTCCACAGGAATCTCCTTCGTTTTCAATCTGTTTTTATTTTAGCATTTTTAGTCTATAATTTCACGATATAGCTGAATGTGAGCTAGTTTTTAATTCTTAACTTGTCAATCCTTCACCTAATCGTTTTCCATCCCCTTCTTTTCTGATATAATGGAGCTATCAACAAAGTCGAGGTGCATGTAATGCAAGATATTTATTTCGGAACCTATACCAAACACGACTCCAAAGGAATTTACAAAGCTTCCTTCGATGAAAGAACTGGTCAGCTTAGCGACTTACAACTAGTTGCTCAAGAGCCAAATCCAACCTATCTCGCTTTTTCAAAAGCTGGTTTCTTATACAGTGTGGGAGCCGAAGAGGGTCTTGGTGGCATTGCGAGCTTTAACCCTGACCACCAGTTGATTAATCACGTGGTAGATGAAGGAGCCCCCCTTTGTTATGTCTCTGTTGATGAAGCGCGTGGATTGGTCTATGGAGCTAACTACCACAAGGGGCAAGTCCTCTCGTATCGCATCCATGAGGATGGGCATTTGACCTTTGTCGATCAAGCGACTCATCAGGGTTCTGGACCTCACGAAAACCAATCCAGTCCCCATGTTCACTATGCAGATCTTACTCCAGATAAGTTGCTTATCACTTGTGATTTGGGGACTGATCAAGTCGTGGTCTACCAAATCGATGATCTGGGGAAACTGACGGAAGCTCAAACCTACCAAACTGCTCCAGGTGCTGGTCCGCGTCACATCATTTTCCATTCTCATTATAAGACGGCTTACCTGATTAATGAACTAAATGCCACCATCGATGTCCTTTTCTATGATGGACTTGGCTACTTTGAACATTTCCAAACCATCTCCACCCTACCAGAAGATTATGAAGGTCAAAAAAATGGGTCATTGCTATTCGCCTCTCCGAGGATGGGAAATTCCTCTATGCCTCAAATCGAGCTCATAACTCCATTGCAGTCTATGAAATCTTGGCAGATGGTAGCCTAGTGCTTCTTGAAATCGTTCCAACCAATGGTCTCAATCCTCGTGATTTCATTCTTAGTCCAGACCAAGAATACCTCATTGCAGTCCATCAAGATTCAGACAATGCCACTGTTTTTAAACGTGACAAAGAAACTGGTCGATTGACTGAATTGAGCCATGATTTCTACGTACCAGAGGCAGTTTGTGTCCTCTTCAACCAATAATCAAAACGCTTGCTAGTTTGGTTGAAAAATGATTAAATAGTGATATTAATAAATAGTTTATAGGAGAAACCTCATGAACCCAATGGATTTGTTTAACCAAGTCAAAGAAATGATCGAAAAGAAAGATTTCGATGCTGCTAAAAAATTTATCGATGACAACAAGGATAACCTTGGTGACTACTTAGAACAAGCCAAAGCTCTTGTTGCTGGAAACGATCTCGTCAGCGGTGCTGTAGATAAAATCAAAGGCTTGTTCTAATAAAACGAATCCTTAACTATCTAGTTGAGGATTTTTTGTTTGGTTCGATAACAAAAAAGATCCTTGAGAAAACTCAAGGATCTTTTGTATCTAGTTAACTAGATTATTTTTTCAAGTTGTAGAATGATTTCAATCCACGGTATTCAGCTACTTCACCAAGTTGGTCTTCGATACGAAGTAATTGGTTGTATTTAGCGATACGGTCAGTACGTGAAAGTGAACCAGTCTTGATTTGTCCTGCGTTTGTTGCAACTGCGATGTCAGCGATTGTTGAATCTTCAGTTTCACCTGAACGGTGTGATACAACGGCAGTGTAACCAGCTTCTTTAGCCATTTCGATAGCTTCGAAAGTTTCAGTAAGAGTACCGATTTGGTTAACTTTGATAAGGATTGAGTTAGCAGCACCTTCTTGGATACCACGTGCAAGGTAGTCAGTGTTAGTTACGAAGAAGTCGTCACCAACCAATTGTACTTTCTTACCAAGACGTTCAGTAAGAGCTTTCCAACCTTCCCAGTCGTTTTCATCCATACCATCTTCGATAGTGATGATTGGGTATTTGTTAACCAATTCTTCAAGGTAGTCGATTTGTTCTGCAGATGTACGAACAGCAGCGCCTTCACCTTCGAATTTAGTGTAGTCATAGACTTTACGTTCTTTATCGTAGAATTCTGATGATGCACAGTCAAATCCGATGAATACGTCTTTACCTGGTACATATCCAGCGACTTCGATCGCGAGAAGGATAGTTTCAACACCATCTTCAGTTCCTTCGAAACGAGGAGCGAATCCACCTTCGTCACCTACGGCAGTTTCCAAACCACGTGATTTAAGGATTTTCTTAAGAGCGTGGAAGATTTCAGCACCGTAACGAAGAGCTTCTTTAAATGTAGGTGCACCAACTGGCAAGATCATAAACTCTTGGAAAGCGATTGGAGCATCTGAGTGAGAACCACCGTTGATGATGTTCATCATTGGAGTTGGAAGAACTTTAGTGTTGAATCCACCAAGGTAGCTGTAAAGTGGGATTTCAAGGTAGTCAGCAGCAGCACGAGCTACAGCGATAGACACACCAAGGATTGCGTTCGCACCCAATTTACCTTTGTTAGGAGTACCGTCAAGAGCGATCATTGCACGGTCAATAGCTTGTTGATCACGAACATCGTAACCGATGATTGCTTCAGCAATGATGTTGTTTACATTGTCAACAGCTTTTTGAGTTCCAAGACCACCGTAACGAGATTTGTCACCGTCGCGAAGTTCAACTGCTTCGTGTTCACCAGTAGAAGCTCCAGATGGAACCATACCACGTCCGAAAGCACCTGATTCAGTATAAACTTCTACTTCAAGTGTTGGGTTACCGCGTGAGTCTAGGACTTCGCGAGCGTAAACATCAGTAATAATTGACATTTCTTACTCTCCTTTGAGTTTAAATTTTTTACACCTCTATGATACCTTAAAAATACGCGTTTTTCAAGAAAAAACGTTATCTTTGTGCAGATTTTCCTTAACTTTATCAAGAAATCGCTTTCTTTTTGTTTGGATCAGCTTTTATTCGTTTGGCATTTTCAACCTAAAGTATGATATACTATTCTTATGACTGATCTATCTAAAGAAATTATGGAAAAGGCTAACGGTGGCCTAAAATTAAATCCTGATGAACAACGTCGCTTTCTAGGTACGTTTGAAGAGCGCGTTCTAGGATATGCCGATTTAAAAACAAGCAATAGTCCTCAGCTTCAGAAGGGCTTTTTGAAGGTGCTGAAAAGCTTGAATGAACAAGCTAGCCCTCTCTTTGTAAAGATTTCTCCAAATGTTGATTCTAGCGTCCAGTTGAGCTATCTAAAACAAGCAAAAGAATTTGGTTGCCAGGCTACTATTGTTTCGGAGGAACACGACTCCTCTCCTTTGGGCTCGTGATTCATACAGATGCACCAGTGACCACTACTGACAAGGACCTCCGAACTGCTTTTTCGGATCTCTGGGAGGAAGAAAAGAAGCCGACCAAACCTTCTCTTTGGAAGAAATGGTTTGGTTGATCAGAGCTGTCCCTTAGACATTTTATTAGTATTAAACATTAGATGAAAAAAAGCGGTTTAACTGCTTGAGTATGTAGACAAGCTATTGTTTTACATAAAACAGTTAGATGATTATCAAAAATGACTTTTAATTTCTTAGTTATTTACGAAGACCAAAAACTTTCCGCTGTGAGAAAAATGCCTGAAACATAATTGTTCCAGGCATTCGGAATTATTGAGCCTAAGGAAAGTTTTTCTGAAGACTTTATCTTCAATTTGAAGCGGTTTAACCGCTTTTTTCTATGCTTAATAGATTTCCGATATTTCTAGCTGTAAAGAGAAGATTTTCCCTCGCATCCTTCAGAAGTTGCTCTAAACTATCGGGATGTTTCGTAATAGAAAAGGCACCGACTATATTTTCAAATGGGAGACTTGGTAAATCATCTGCAAGACTACCACAAATGGCTATTACTGGGATTCCTTTTGGGGTTCGTCTAGCAACCCCTATCGGAGCTTTTCCGGATAGACTCTGATGATCCAGTCGCCCTTCACCGACAATGACCAAGTCTGCATTAGCTACTTTGGAGTCAAAGTCAATCAAATCTAAACAGCTATCAATCCCTGATACCAGTCTTGCTTGCGCGAAGGCACAGAGTCCAGCAGCAAGACCTCCACCAGCTCCCATCCCTGCTTGAGTCAAAATACTTGGACAATGCTTTTCGTAAAAGCTGTTAATAGCTTGATCCACTTGCTCAAACATATTGGGACTGAGCCCCTTTTGTTTTCCAAAAATATAGGTCGCACCATCTAGTCCACATAAGGGATTGGAAACATCTGCTAAGATCTGTATCTGGACATCATCTGGGATCTTGAACGCATCCTCTTTACGGATGGAATCCCATTCTAAAAGACTTTGTCCACAGGCCTTTAATTCTCTTCCTTCTCGATCATAGAATTGGTAGCCTAGACCTGCTGCAAGTCCCAGGCCCCCATCATTGGTCGCTGTTCCTCCAACACCGATATAAATCTCCTTTTTTCCCTGTTTGATTAAATAACAAATCAGTTCACCAATTCCTCGGGTCTCTAGGTTAAGTGGACGGCGTTGATCAACTGGAATCTTTCCTAAACCGATCAAGTCTGCTACTTCAAAGAGAGCCAGAGAATCTTTCTCCATATACCGCATTTCTACCGGCTCTCCAAATGGACCTGTGACAAGGGTAAAAGTTTCCTTCAATCCCAATGAGTAGCTGATGGCATCCACTGTCCCTTCCCCACCATCTCCAACAGGACAGGTGACCGGTTCTACATTGAGTAGAGACTGACGCAAGCCTTCTGCAATAATTTCCGCTACATCTTTCGCAGGTAAGCTTTCTTTGAATGAATCTGGAGCAATTAAAACTTTCATGGACTCATCTCCTTTTTTCTATCCTTCCCTTTCCCACCACAGCTTCATCTCCATAAAAAAACATCCAGGAATATTCTCCTGGATGTTTTGGATTAGAATCGGATGGATTCTCTTGTTTTTTCAAATGAGGTAACAAATCTCTCTGTTACTCCTGGTTCTACTGTTTCCAATGCTTCTGAAATGACTTTGAATGAAGCAGGATAGTCATACTCTTTTTCAAAAATGTACAAGGCTTCATCAAAAGCTGCTTGGACATGATCATCGAATGAACGATAGCGATTTGAGTATTGAAGCAACTGCTCTGTCAGAGTAGCATATTGTACTAATTTGTATGTTTCTTCCTCTAACTCTGTCATATCGTTGGTCAAAATATCCAGGAGACGGTTGGCGTTTCGATATTGACACGACGACCTTCTAACTCAGCCAAGAGAGCTTCTGTGTTATCACTTGCAGTGAAGAAGATAGTAAGGAAGGATTGAGGGATTCCAGGTAAGTTACGCTTATCCATGTAACGCTTAATGGCATGTAAACGGTTGGCGTAGATATTTACCTTTTGACGTGCATTGGTGTCGTCTTTCTCAATCTTAGACAAGGTTTCGCTCAAAGCAATTTGATCATCTTCAATCTCTTTCAGACGTTCTTCAATCGCTTCTAACTCTTCTTGAAGGATAGAGTAGGCTTTTTGAGTTTCAGATGTATCCTTCAAGGCATCTTCTACAACGAGCTCTTGAGCTGTTAATTCAGCTTCTAACTCCTTCAAATGATTTTCCTTAAGTTCTTTGCTTTCAAATGTTTTGCTGAGACGTTCAACTTCTTCTGCTAAACGCTTGTTATTTTCCTTCGCATGGGCAAGGTAACCTGGTAAGGCTTTGACCAATTTTTCAACAACTTTGTGTGATTCAATTTCACGAGTGAAAATATCATACAGGGCGTTGATTTCTTCTTGAATCTGCTCATTTTCATAGAGCGCATTATCTAATTCAAGAGCAGCAACATTTTGTAGGTTGGCTTTCAAAGCTGCATGCAACTGTTGGAAACGTGCTTCCAAATCGGTCTCTGTAAAATGATAACCAGATTCCAAAAGTTTGCGATGACCAGCTTCCAAATCTTCCAATTGATCAGGAAGAGTTGTTTGGACATCCTTCACAATTGCAGGAACTTTTTCAACAATATGCGTCAAGGCTACAATGTGGTTTTCAGCTGTATCCAAAATTTCAGCAGCTTCAACAGGGTCACCTGATGAATTCAAGGTTACAAATTTTGAAAACTCAACTTGAATATTTTCAGCTTGCTTCTCGATTTCGGGAAGCGCTGGGCCGTATGCGTCCGGATCAGAAGCTACTTGTTTTTGCAAGTTTTCAAACATATCCAAGGCATGAACAACCCGACCGCTATTCTTTTCTTCTTTTTCTTTTAATTCAGATAAAGCTTGACGGATGGCCTTGATATCTTCATCAATCAATTGAACCTGACTCTCAATATTTCCAATTGCTTGCTTGGCTTTTTAAAAAGCGGAAAGAATTGTTGTAGCCTTCTGCTTCAAAGAGGTTGTTCTCGATATCAGCAAAAAGAATTGAGGGATAGGTCCACCCATTTTTTTGATTCCATTCACGAAATGCAACTTGACTTTGACCAATCAAATGCATATTCTTCACTTCTTCTACTTCATCATTTACCGGAAGGTTATACAACTGTTCTTTTCGTTCTTCCAGAGATGCCAGTAAGGCTTCGTTACGCTTTCTCAATAAGACTGCCACTACATATCCTAAAAACCAAGAGGACCCCAATGACAATAATGAGAATAATTAGTCCACTAGACATATAAAAACTCCTTCATTAAATTACTTGAAAGTAATCGTAGTTATTATATCATAAATATTCGAATAATTGGCAAATATCGCAGAATTTTTATACATCAAGTGTACTATATTCGGCATTTTCTTCGATAAATTCACGACGAGGTTCTACTCGATCCCCCATGAGCATATCAAAGATTTTATCTGCTTCTCTTTGCATCATCAACTGTCACACGCGCCATGAGGCGATGTTCTGGGTTCATCGTTGTTTCCCAGAGCTGATGATCATCCATCTCACCCAAACCTTTGTATCGTTGAATCGTTGGTTTGGAACGACCTTCAGAATAGCGCTCCAAGGCTTCAGCCAATTCTGCTTCTTGGTTGGCTCCTGGTTGGATGTATTCTTTGATTTCACTACCGACTTTTACACCATAGATTGGTGGTTGGGCGATGTAAACATAGCCTGCCTCCAAAACTGGTTTCATATAGCGATAGATCAAGGTTAAGAGGAGGGTTCGAATATGAGCTCCATCGACATCGGCATCTGTCATGATGACTAATTTTTGATAACGGGCTTTCGATACGTCAAATTCTGCACCAAAAACCAGTTCCCATAGCTGTGAAAAGGCTACGAATTTCTTCGTTGGCTAAAATCTTATCCATGCTGGCTTTTTCCACGTTGAGGATTTTCCCTCGAATAGGGAGAATCGCCTGGAACTCGCGGTTTCGACCTGATTTAGCAGATCCTCCGGCAGAGTCTCCTTCGACGATGAAGAGTTCTGTCTCAGCTGGATTGTTAGATGAACAGTCTGCTAATTTACCAGGAAGGTTTGAGATTTCTAAACCAGATTTCTTACGGGTGACTTCACGGGCGCGCTTAGCGACAACACGCGCTTTGGCGACCAAAAATTCCCTTTTCGACAATTTTTCTTAGCAATCTGCGGATTTTCCAACAAGAAATCAGAGAAGGCATCGCTGAACAAGCGGTTGGTAATCTTCACCACTTCAGAGTTTCCAAGTTTGGTCTTGGTTTGTCCTTCAAACTGTGGATTTGGGTGTTTGACAGAAATCACTGCAGTCAACCCTTCCCGGACATCTTCCCCTGTTAGATTTTCTTCATTGTCCTTGAGAAGTTTATTCTTACGCGCATAGTCGTTGATAACACGGGTCAAAGCTGTACGGAAACCTTGTTCATGAGTCCCCCCTTCATGGGTATGGATGTTATTGGCAAAACTCATGACGGTTTCGTGATAACCAGTCGTGTACTGCATGGCTACTTCAACTGTGATATCATCCAATTCTCCATCGGTATAAATCGGAGTTTCGAAGATGACATCCTTGTTTTCGTTGATGTATTCTACATAACTAGCAATCCCACCCTCATAGTGGTAGTCTTTCGTTTGCTCCTGCCCTTCACGCTTGTCCGTGATCGAGATCCGTAAGCCACGGTTCAAGAAGGCTAATTCTTGAATCCGTTTGTTCAACTTGTCAAAGTCAAATTCAGTGGTTTCTGTGAAAATCTCTGGGTCTGGAGTAAAATGAACGGTTGTACCAGTTCGATCAGTTTCACCGATCACTTCAAGATCTGCAACGACTTGCCCACGTTTGTATTCTTGGTAATGAATTTGGCCATTCTTATGGACGTGAACATCTAACTGAGTCGACAAGGCATTTACGACGGATGATCCAACTCCGTGGAGTCCACCAGACACCTTGTACCCACCACCGCCAAATTTTCCTCCCGCATGGAGAACGGTAAAGACAGTCTCAACTGCTGGACGACCCGTTTTTTCTTGAATGTCAACCGGAATCCCCCGTCCATCATCGACGACTGTAATCGAATTGTCCGCTTCGATAAAGACTTCGATATGGCTAGCAAATCCTGCAAGGGCCTCATCGATTGAGTTATCGACGATTTCCCAGACCAAATGGTGAAGACCTTCTTTAGAAGTGGATCCGATATACATCCCCGGACGCATCCGAACTGCTTCTAAACCTTCTAAAACCTGAATCTGACTGGCATCATATTCTTGACCAGTCGTTTCTTGCTTCAATTCTTCTGTCATTCTTTCCCTTTTCTAATTAAAAATATAGGCACTTAATTGATCCATTGAGTCGAACAAATAGGTCGCCATGCCAGCTCTCTGACCAGCTTCGATATCGATTGGGCGATCTCCAATCACCAAGCCAGACTCAATCGCATACTTGTCTTTTAGATACAACATGGACGTAGGATCTGGTTTACGTGGAAAACCATCATCAGCTGTCACAACTTCTGTAAAGTAATGACGAATCCCTGTTTTTTCTAAGATGGTCTCTACATGATGGTCACGGTGAGAAACCAAAAATGACGGGCTCCTACAGCTGTTAGACGATGCAATAACTCCTCAGTCCCCTCGAATAAGCAGGGGATTTCAAGAGCTTCTTTCTCTCGCTGTTTATACTCTCCCAAAAAGTCTGGAAGATCTGAGGCAAACTGCTGAACAGCATAATCCGTGGAAACCTTTAAAGCTGCATAAACGGAATCATGATCAGCCTCCCTTTGGAAATACTGTAAGGTCGCTACAAAAGCTTTTGTAGAGGTCTCATAATTGTCCAATAAAGTCCCACCAAGATCCCATATAAAATCATGATAATCCATAGCTTCAATTATACCATAATTTTCAAAAAATTGCTTGTAAAGTCAATGTTTTCACGGTTTTTTTACAGTCATCTCACACCTGTTTTACTTTCATTTAAAAAGCATTTATATTTTGACAAAACTAGCCTATAAAAAAATGAAGACAGGAATTTTCCTACCTTCATTTTTCTTCTCGACAACTATGGGGCCGATGTTCCAAAAACATCTTGATAGAGCATCCCTTCTCTCAATGCTGTGGCATCTCCACCAAAATGGTTGACCAGGGCATAGGAAAAAGCAAGTGCTGTTGCAGGACCCCGACTGGTCAAAATGTGACCATCCTGGACCACTGCTTCTTTCACATAATTCTCACTTCCAATTTCTTTTTCGAAGCCATCATAGCAGGTATAGCGTTTTTCATCAAGTAGTCCAGCTCGATCCAAGACAATCGGAGTCGCACAAATAGCTGCTAGACTTTTTCCAAGTTCATGGGCTTCTTTTAAAGACTGGATCAAGCCTTCATGGTCGCGTAGATTTGCTGCTCCCGGCATCCCTCCTGGAAGGACAATGCCATCAAAATGATCCAACGAACCGGACCAGACCTCATCTACCTTCACTGTGATCCCATGGGAACCTGTCACTTCTGGATCAAATCCAACCATCAAACACTCGATTGCTGCTCTTCGCAAGACATCGACAACGGTCAAGGCTTCGATTTCCTCGAAACCATTTGCTAACATCACTGCTACTTTTGTCATATCAAATTATTCCTTTCTCGTGTAGTCGACTCAATTGTTTCTGTCTCAAGAGTCGACTTTCTTTTTTCCGTTCTTCACTCACTCTATTTTGATGGCTCATGGATAACAATAAGCCAATCCCAATAAGGTTACTCACAATAGCTGATCCTCCTTGTGAGATAAAAGGCAAGGGAATTCCAGTGAGAGGCAAGATCCCAGTTACAGCCCCAATATTCTCAAATATGTGGAAGACCAACATCATGATGAAACCAGTTGAGATATAGGTGTAAAATTGATTATTGGATTTCAGGGTAATGCGCAACATCTTATAAACTAGAAACATGTATAAGAGAAGGAGGCACAGTCCTCCTACAAATCCAAAATCTTCCGCGATGACCGTAAAAATCATATCACTCTCCCTGACCGGGATCAACAGATTAGATACATTAAAACCTTGCCCCAATAGACCACCGCTGGCAATGGCCAACTGTCCTTGAGCCTGTTGGAAGGTCATGGTTTGTGCATAATCAAAAGGATTCAACCAGGCTAAAATGCGGTTCATCTGATAGGTGGGCATCCCCAGAGTTTGATGGAGAAAGGCCCGCCCACCGTCGGATAGAAAGACAGCCAAAAAGAGAGCAATTCCACCTGCGAGGGTCAAAAAGACTGGTAAAATGATTTTCCAAGAGACCCCTGAAATAAGGACTACTCCTGAGAAGATAGCCATAAATACCAAGGAGGTTCCAAAATCATGTTGAAAGGCTAGAAGCCCTAGGACCGGTATGGTATAGGCAGCAATTTGGAGAATGAGAAAAAAGTCTTTTTTTAGCGTCCGATTTTCTTCCCTATTGTTTCGTAAAAAATGAACAATCGCACGAGAGACCATCAAGATATAAGAAATTTTCATAAACTCTGATGGCTGAAAAAGGCTGATCCCCTTGTAGGCCACCCAGTTTTTAGAACCGGTCGAAGCAACCAGATTTGGGTTGTAAATAAAGGGGCAAGACCATTAAGACCAAGCCAAAGACATACAAGTAAGGCGTTACTTTCCATAAAAATTCTGTATTAAAGAGCATAACGACAAAACTAATCATACATCCTAAAACAATCCAGGCAACCTGTTGGCCTAAAATAGACCAAACCAAGTCAGGATAATCATTCGAAACTGCAATGTAGACTGCCACCACACCAAATGCTAATAATAATAAAACAGTGGTGATCAAGGAGAAATCTCCTCTAAGTTTGAAAGACTGACGTCTCTTCATTTCATCTCCCTTTCATTTAGATTCCTAAAATGTGTTGAAGTAGCAAACTAGAAATGGACACAGCTACCCAGGCCACAAGGCCGATGAGAAGAGGAGCCACCCCCTGCTTACGGAAGGACTGAATAGACACTTGACTTCCAATGCCAACCAAGGCCATAGCCATCAAATATTGTGACAACCATTTACAGAAGGGAATCCAAGAACTTGGAAACCAGCCAAAGGATGTCACTAAAGAAGCCAAAAGGAAGTAGAAAATAAACCAAGGAACAATTTTACTCAATGCCACTTGCTTGCCTTCTCGATCCTGTTTCGACCGTCCTAGAACTTTTAGTCCCAACATCCCAAAACAGATAGGAATTATCATCAGAGCTCGGGTCAACTTCACAACCGTAGCCACTTCACCCGTCGCTTTTACTATAGGAAAATGCGGCCGCTACAACAGATGAGGTATCATTAATGGCCGTTCCTGCCCAAAAACCAAATTGCCGATCCGTCATAGCAAGGAGGTGACCAAAGAAAGGAAAGAGGAAAACCGCTAGGATATTAAAGAAAAAGATGGTCGACATAGACAGAGCGATGTCATTTTCATCAGCTTCTAGAACAGGAGAGGCTGCCGCGATTGCAGAACCTCCACAAATAGCTGTCCCCATTCCAACCAAGGCTGTTAGGATCTTTGGAGCTTTTAAGAGGTAGCCCATTACAAAAGCAGAGAAAAAGGCAATACTGATGGTCGGTAGACTAATGACCAAAGAAGATAGTCCCAATTGAGTCACCTTTTGAAAAGACATGGTAAAGCCCATCAAGATAATGGAATATTGCAAGAGTTTTTTCCCTGAATAGGCTAGTCCCGGCCTGCTATTTTGAGGCAAGAGTTGACTAGCATTCAAGAGGATCCCACATAGGATAGCAAAGAGACTAGAGCCAAGGATAGGTACTGCTTTTCCTAACACCATAGATAGTCCTGCTGTGAGAGCGGCTAGCAAGACACCGGGAACATACTGAGTTCCATTGAGTTTTTGATTCATGTTAACTCCTAAATTGTTCAACAACTTCTTTTACTTCTCCTGTCTTAGCAATAACAAGAGGAGCTATTTTCTCTAAACTAGCTTTAATCTGCGAACCATATTGACGATTTAATAAGCGTTGATCTAATAAAATGACCAGAGATTCTTGCTCGCTCGAACGACTCGAGCGTCCAAGAGCCTGCTTCAAGCGTAAGATAGCTAGTGGCAAACTATAATCATAGAAAGGATTTTTCCCTTCTAGGCGCAAGGTTTCATGCAGCTTTTGTACAAAGAAATCACTTGGATTATCAAAAGGAATGCGAGGAATGACTTGAATGATTTTTGCTTGCTGGGCAAAATCGACCCCTTCCCAAAAACTACCGGATCCTAAAAGGACGGAAGCTTCCCCTCTATCAAATCGGCGTTTAATAGTCGCTGCTTCTCCATTCTTATACTGAGCCAGATGCCCCACTGTCATCAGCTGAGAAGTTGCTAAAAGCAAGTCCTTGGAAGTGAACAAGGCAAAGAGAGGCAAGCCAGTAGCTGCTAGATCATCCAAATAACTTGCTAAAGAGCCAGCTAATTCCTCTTGCGTCAAATTGGTCAAATCAGGAAATTCTCGATCGATGAAGATGGTTTGCCCTTGATGATAGGACAGTTCTTTCCCAATGAATTGGTAATTCTCAATTCCTAAAATCGAGGCTAGATTGACCTTTTTACTAATGGATAAGGTAGCTGAGACCAAGAGAAGTCTGGTAGTTGTTGGAATAAAGTCTTGAAGGGAAACCAAGCCCTCTCTTCCAGACTGCAAGCGAATTATCGGATGCTGATTCTCTTGTGTACGATCAATCCAAAAAATTTGAAAACGAGGATCAAAGACCGTTTTTAATGCAGCCAAGACTGGACTATCTAGTTCAGATAAATCCTGGCGAATTTTTTTCACCTGTTCCGCTGTTAGTTCGACCTTTCTGCTACCCGATTCAAGATGTTTGAGTAGAGCATTCAATTCAAATTGGAGACTTTCAAGGATCCGTCGTTTCAACAAGGATTTTTCTATTTCAATCTCCCGTTGCAGATCTAGCATGAAATCCGATAAGGATAAGGAAGCCCTTGAAAACTGCTCCAATGAAAAATAAAGTTTTTGTGCTTCATCCACCACTAGAGTCCGATTTTCTACTAGAGAAGGATCATCTTCTAATCGAGTCAATAAATAGGCATGATTGGTGAGCAAGACTCGACTCATTTTGGCTTTTTCTTGACCGAGACGCCAAAAATCTTCTGTGTAAAATAAAGATTTTTTTGATAGCTTCCCATCATGACGGATTCGTTGAACAAAATTCCCGTAACGATGGAGCTGTCCCACTTCGTTTAGATCACCCGTCCTTGTTTGGGTCAACCAGACTAGCAATTGCATTTTGAACCGATTCCAGAGGCGATTTTCCTCCGGTTCATGCAAGATTCGAAAGAACTCATCCAGTTTTAAATAATTTTGAGGACTCTTTAGGCTATGAAAAGAAGTCTGAAAAACGTCCTCAATCATCTTAGCCTCCTGCTGCATAATCTGGTCTTGTAAGACCTTGGTTGGAACACTGACGACAATCTGGTCCCTTGTATGCGCTAGTAAGGGAAGGAGGTAGCCAAAGGTTTTTCCAATCCCAGTAGGTCCCTCGATAAAGGTTGCTACTTCTCTTGAAGACTGAAGACTTTCTTCAATTGACTGGGCAAACTCTTGCTGCAAGGGACGGGGTTCCATTCCCATTAACTGGATATTAATATCAAACTGATCAGAAAAATTCTTGGCATCTCTTTTGATCAGTGGCTTACGAAGAAAAATCCCATGGTGAGATGTCAAGTCCTCTTTATGAAAAGCTCCCGCATCCTCGAATGCATCCTCTATCAAGAGTCTCGACTCGTAAATCAGATTATCAGAAAATGACAGCAAGGTTTCAACCAATTCTCTTGGTAAGGAAGCAATCGTTTCACGAAGCTTAAGAAATAGCTGGGCGGTTGCTTCCGCATCAGAAATAGCTGAGTGAGCATGGTCTAGAGGAATCGCCAATTCTTCACACAGGCTACTTAAATTATATCTTTCTAGGGTTGGGAAAAAGACTTGGGCCAATTCAACCGTATCGATCCGGGGGGTTATGAGCTCAAAGCCTTCCCAAAACAATGATTCTGCCAAGAGATTGGCATCAAATTTGACATTATGAGCCACAAAGACAGCATCTTCAATCAGTTCGTATACTTGTCTGGCTACCTGTGAAAAGTCAGGGGCCTTCTTTAGTTGCTGATTGGTAATCCCAGTCAGTTGGCGAATATGTTCGTCTAGTTCCTCATGGGGGTTGACATAAGTCTCATAGGTCTCTACAATCTGCCCATCTTGAATGATGACAATCCCGATTTGAATAATTTTTGCATTGCTGCTTGCACTGGTCGCTTCCAGGTCCACGACAGCATATTTTCTTTTAACATTCGTTGTCATAGCACTTAAAATTATATCATTTTCCGACTCGCTTTGCTTGGTATTTTATGACATTGAAAGGGCCAAATCCAGCCAAGGGACGATTCTTCGGTTTCTAGAGGCGTTTTAGTCAGCTATTTTACAATATTTTTGATAGACTAATAGAGAAAGGAGCTCTTATGAAAATCCATCGCATTGTCAATCCCATCGCTTATGAAAACACCTACTTGCTTGAAAACGAGGACCATTTTCTGGTCGTTGATCCCGGGAGTGCTTGGGAACAAATTCGCATCCGCATCGATCAACTCGCAAAACCAATTGCTGCTATTCTCCTCACCCATACCCACTATGACCATATCATGAGTTTAGAGAAGGTGCGGGAAACTTATGGCCATCCACCTGTTTATGTAGATGCTCATGAAGCAGCTTGGCTTCAAAGTCCTGTGGACAATCTTTCTGGTTTAGACCGCCATTCTGATTTAATGGATGTGGTCTGTCAGCCAGCCGAAGAGCTTTTTGACTATCGAACAGATTATCGTTTGAAGAACTTCCATTTTTATGTCCTTCACACACCAGGACATTCCATCGGAGGGGTCTCCTTGGTCTTTCCTGATGACCACCTTGTCTTGACAGGAGATGCCCTTTTCCGAGAAACTATTGGACGGACCGATTTACCGACAGGAAGTGGTCCTCAACTCCTTGAAAGTATTGAGACACAATTGCTCACTCTTCCATCCTCTTATGCAGTATACCCAGGACATGGGAATGATACCACTATCGGTCATGAAAAAATGTTTAATCCCTTCTTTCGAAATCGATAAAAAAGGAAGTTCAAAAGAACTTCCTTTTTTGTATAATCTTAAATCTTCAAGAAACGTCTCATTGAAATAGATGAGCCAAGTGCTCCAATTAAATACCGAGACCAAACAGTCCTCCGACCATAATCGGAACAAGAAGGTTTGGACTATATAAGAACAATTTCTGATCTTGTAGGGTATTGTACATGGACTTGTAGACAATATTATAGACATAATAAAGCAAGAGAGCTGGTGGAATTGCACCAATCAAGCCAATCCAGGCACCTTCCAGAAGGAATGGCGCACGAATATAGCCACTTTTAGCCCCTACCAGACGCATAATCTTGATTTCTCGACTTCGTGAAATAATGGTAATCCGAATCGTATTAGAAATCAAGAAGACTGCGATAAAGATTAGTAAAGCGGCACCAATCAAGCCCCAAATACGGATGAAGTTCCCTAGAGCAAAGAGACGTTGAGTATCAACTCCCCCATCTTTTACTTCAGATACCCCTTCAATTTTCTTAGCGGCTTTAGAAACTTCTTTCACATACTTAGGAGCCGTTGTCTCTACAAAATAGGCATCATAGAGTGGATTGGCATCCCCGTCAAAAATTTTCCAGTTGTTACCGGCAGTCTTGATCAAGTTTTCATATTGTTCTTCCTTGCTGGAGAACTCAACTTTATCAACATTCTTCATGGCTGTCAACGCATTATAGACTTTCTTGTAGTCCTCATTATCAACCATCTGGCCTTCTTTTTCGATCTGCTGGCTTTGATCTTGGATATCCTTGCGCATATAGACAACAATCCGTACACTATTTTGAATATCATCTGATAGCTTGATCGTATTCGCAATAACTGAGGCAAAAATCGCTACAAGTCCAAGTGTAATCATCACCGAACTAACCGCAAAGAATGGTCATCCAGCCATTCCGTTTTAAACTTTTAAATGATTCAATGAGATGGCGGAAAAATCTTCTAATCATCGTATCCGTACTCTCCTTCCGCTTCATCCCGTACAACACGGCCATTTTCAATGGCGATAACACGGTGACGAAGTGTATTTACAATTTGGCTATTATGAGTCGCCATCAAAACAGTGGTACCTTGCAAATTAATTCGCTCTAAGAGGTTCATAATTTCCCAAGAGTTATCTGGGTCCAAGTTCCCTGTTGGTTCGTCCGCAATCAATACTTTAGGATTGTTGACGATGGCACGCGCGATAGCGATCCGTTGTTGCTCACCACCTGAAAGCTCATTTGGGAATGAACGAACCTTGTGTTTCAAACCAACAAGGTCTAAAACTTCCATTACGCGTTTTTTAATGTTGCGACGACGCTCTCCGATTACTTCCATTGCGTAGGCAATATTTTCATAAACGGTCTTTTTAGGAAGCAATTTGTAGTCTTGGAAGACTACCCCAACGTTCCGACGCAACATCGGAATATCGCGTTTTTTGATTTTATCTAAATCAAAACCAGCAACTTTCAAGCTACCTTTATCATGCTTCACCTCACGGTAAAGCAAGCGAATAAAGGTTGATTTACCTGCACCAGAAGGTCCTACAATATAGGCAAATTCTCCTGGTTCAATATGAACGGTCACTCCTCGAAGAGCTGTCGTTCCGTTGTCATACTTTTTGACAACATCTTTCATTTCAATCATTGACATGTATTGAAAATTCCTTTCCACATTTTATATAGAAGGAGGACTTTAATTGAGACGCCATTTTAAATAGGCATCAATAAAGCCATCAATATCTCCGTCCATTACTTTATCAACTTGGGCTACTTCATAGCTTGTACGGTGATCCTTCACCATGGTATATGGTGTAAAGACGTAGGAGCGAATCTGACTTCCCCAGGTAATTTCTTTTTTATCACCCTTTAAGGAGTCCACTTCAGCTGCCTTCTTTCTTGCTCCAATTGATAAAGTTTCGCCTGCAACATTTTCATTGCACGGTCACGGTTTCCGTACTGAGTCCGGTCAACCGTCGAAGCCACTACAATCCCTGTTGGGATGTGAGTCAAACGAACACCTGTAGAAACCTTGTTGACATTTTGTCCACCAGCTCCACCCGAACGGAAGGTATCCATCTTGATATCATCATCTCGGACTTCCACTTCAATGGTATCATCCAATTCTGGCATGACTTCAACTGATGTGAAGGATGTATGGCGACGTTTAGCTGAGTCGAATGGTGAGATCCGTACCAAACGGTGAACGCCCATTTCAGATTTCAACAAGCCATAGGCATGCGGTCCTTCGAAAGACAAGGTAACGGATTTAATCCCAGCCTCGTCTCCTGCCTGGTAGTCCAAGACTTCCACCTTGAAACCATGAGCATTTCCGAAGCGGGTATACATCCGAAGAAGCATATCTCCCCAGTCCTGAGCCTCAGTACCACCAGATCCCGGATGGATTTCCAAGATTGCATTATTATTATCATAGGGTTCTGATAAGAGAAGCGTCATCTCATAACTGGTCATCATCTTATCCAACTCTATCAACTTCTCTTCTAGCTCTTCGTGAACGGATTCATCTTCTGAGAGAAACTCAAGAAGGATTTCGGATTCATCAAACAAGTCTGTCATTTGATGGAAATTCTCATAGGTTTGTTTCAACTCATTTAATTCCTGGGACGTTTTTTGCGCCGCAATATTATCATCCCAAAAATCAGGTTCTGTCATTTTGTTTTCCAAAATGGCAATTTCTTCTTCCAGACCCTCTAAGTCAAAGAGACCCCCTGAAAGAAGCTAATTTTTCACGATTCGCGTCAATTTTCTGACGGATTTCTGAAATATCCATAAGTACCTCTTTCTAAGTATCAGTCTATTATACCACAAACCCCGTCATTTGCACATAGTAAGAGATAGTAAGAATGGTTTACCCTACAAAAATCGCATAAAATCAGGTCGTTGTCACCTCCCTTGTTACATAATTGTTAGATTTGTTACATGTTGGTTACCTTTCTCTTTCTCATCAACTTATGATACACTAGTGATATGACACGTATTGGTTTTATGAGTGACCTGCACCTGGATTCCAATCAGTTTGGCGAGGCCGAACGCATGCAACTCCTGCAGGTCCTACAAGAAGAACAAATTGACCACCTTCATCTAGCTGGAGACATCTCTAATGACTTTAAACAGATAAGCCTTCCCTTCATTCAGTACCTCCAAAGACAGCTTCCTGTCTCCTTTAACCTGGGCAATCACGATATGCTATTTCTTTCAGAAGAAGAAATCAAACAGTACGATTTCAGGTCCAGACCTTTGGGGATAACTATTTAGTATCTCTTGCTGGATGGTACGATTATAGCTTTGTTCCTGAAAAGAGCAAGGAAACCCACTTGCGTACCAAGAATACTTTCTGGTTTGATCGAAGATTGGAACGTCCTTTAGATGATCCAAGGATCACGCAAGAAGTTCTCTTCCGATTAGATCAGCTCCTCGCTTCTTTAGATGGTAGAATCATCGTCGCTCTTCACTTTGTCCCCCACAAGGACTTCCTCGTTAGCCACCCCTACTTTCAGAAATTTAATGCCTTCTTAGGTAGTCAAGCTTTTCACGATCTCTTTGTAAAGCACGAGGTAGCGGATGTCGTCTTCGGACACTTGCATCATCGCCATCCTTCCAGAGCCATCGATAACGTCCACTATCACATGCGGCCCTCTTGGCTATATTCGAGAATGGCAACTAACAGAAGACTTTTTCAAGGTCTATCCACAGTACAAGATCCCTGACATGTATCGTCTTCATAAACGCTACAACACTGTGAAAGACTTATCTGAATTTCATCAATACAAAAGACAACAGTTAGCAAGCGAATTTCGTCAGGCTTTAACCATCCTTGACTGCTAAAAAGAAAAAGATTTCGACCCCACAGGGAATCGAAATCTTTTTTTCGTTAAATAGCTTAAGCTTCAGTTTCAAGGAGATTCTTTGCAACAAGCGCTGCCAAGACACCACCAACGATTGGAGCAAGGATAAAGATCCAAATTTGTTGGAGGGCTGCACCACCCACAAAGAGTGCAGGAGCCAAGCTACGAGCTGGGTTTACAGAAAGACCTGTAATGTTCAAACCAACAAGAATGATCAAGGTCAAGCTCAAACCGATGACAAGACCAGCAATCTTCCCGTTTCCTTTAGAAGCTGATGTCACTGTCATGATGACCAAGATAAAGATAAAGGACGCGATCACTTCAAACAAGAAACCGCCAAATGGAGTCACTCCTTTAGCCAAGGCATTTTCACCAAGACTAGCTGTTGACATCCCTGAATTAGACAAAAGGAAGAAGACAGAAGCAGTCGCAAGGAAAGCTCCTACTACTTGCGCTACAATGTAGTTAACCAAGTCTTTAGATGACAAGCGTTTGTTGACAAACATAGCAATCGAAACAGCAGGATTCAAGTGAGCACCAGAAACAGTCCCAATAGAGTATGCAGTTGCAACAATGGACAAACCAAATGCCAAGGCAATTCCTAAATGCCCAAGACCTTCAGTCCCATTTCCAAAAACAACAGCGCCAGTCCCGATAAAGACAAGCATAAATGTGCCGATTACTTCAGCAAAAAACTTTTTCATAATATAAGTTTCCTTTCTTCAAACTGTTGTCTAGTTTATCAAAAATCCAGTCTTGCCTCAAGAAATATGCCCAGACATCTCTGCACACAAAAAAGCCATCCGAAGATGACTTTTGATACGCGATTAAATGGCGTTTTTATCTTTACCAAGTGCACGTTGAACGGCTTTGACAATCTCAACCAAAACAACAATCATAAGGGCACCTACAGCAACAACCAACCATTGCGTCAAGCTTAAATGAGATACGTGGAAGAGTTTATTGAATCCAGGTACCATAATCGTCGCCATTAAGAGAATAAAGGCAACTGGGATAGACCAGTTAAAGGTCTTGTTCTTGAAGAGTCCCACTTTAAAGATGGATTGGTAAACAGACTTAACGTTAAAGGCATGGAGCAATTGGATCAATCCAAGAGTCGCAAAGGCCATGGTCAAAGCATCTGCATGGATTTCTGCCCGGGTAGAGTGTTCAGGAGAAATCAAGCCCAACCGTAAACACCAAGTACCAAGATAGTTTGGAAGATTCCTTGATAGAGGATAGCTCCGAAAACCCCACCGTCAAAGAAGTTTGACTTACGACCACGAGGTTTGTGGGTCATAACGCCTGGCTCAGCTGGTTCAACACCAAGAGCGATGGCTGGTAGCGTATCTGTTACCAAGTTAATCCATAGAAGATGCACTGGTTGAAGAACGTCCCAACCAAAAAGGGTTGCAAAGAAGATAGTGAAGACCTCAGCCATATTGGCAGACAAGAGGTATTGAATTGATTTGGATATTTGAGAAGACCTTACGTCCTTCTTCTACCGCTACAATAATGGTTGCAAAGTTGTCATCGGCAAGAACCATATCAGAAGCTCCCTTAGAAACCTCTGTACCAGTAATCCCCATACCGATACCGATATCAGCTGTCTTAAGTGATGGCGCGTCGTTAACCCCGTCACCAGTCATGGCAACAACCTTACCTTCTTTTTGCCATGCTTTCACGATACGAACCTTGTGTTCAGGTGATACACGAGCGTAAACAGAGTATTGCTTGAAGACCTTTTGGAATTCTTCATCAGAGAGTTCGTTCAACTCAGCCCCTGTGAAGACATGATCTTCAGTATCATTTGGATCGATGATACCGAGACGTTTGGCAATGGCCTCAGCTGTATCTTGGTGGTCACCCGTGATCATGATCGGACGGATACCTGCTTCCTTAGCGACACGAACAGCTTCTGCTGCTTCTGGACGCTCAGGGTCAATCATGCCGACCAAACCAGAGAAGATGAGGTCAGACTCAACAATTTCAGATTCCAAGGTTGGGATTTCCTTGCTTGTCTTATAAGCCATCATCAAGACACGAAGGGCTTGTTTAGCCAAGTCTTTGTTGGTAGCAAGAATAGCTTTCTTGTCTTCTTCTGTGATAGGGCGAACTTCCCCATTGACTTCAATACGTGTCACACGTTTGAGCAATTGGTCAGGGGCACCTTTAACAGCGATAAAGTAAGAACCGTCTGCTTCCTTATGGATAGTAGACATGAGCTTACGGTCTGAGTCAAATGGCAATTCAGCCACACGTGGCTCATCCTTCAAGGCTTCACGAACATCAAAGTTGTGGTCCAAGCCGAACTGTACCAAAGCAGTCTCAGTTGGGTCCCCAATCAACTTGCCAGATGGGTCCACCTTGGTATCATTGGCAAAGTTCATGATACGAAGGGTATTGTTGCTAGCAGCAATTTCAGCTGCCGAACTTTGCAATTGACCGTTGGTATAGACTTTTTCAACCGTCATTTGGTTCATGGTCAAAGTACCTGTTTTATCAGATGCGATGATTTCTGTTGAACCAAGAGTTTCAACCGCTGGTAATTTACGAACGATCGAATTACGTTTAGCAAGAGTAGTTGTTCCTAAAGATAGAACGATAGTTACAATGGCAGGAAGTCCTTCTGGAATCGCCGCCACCGCAAGGGCTACCGCAACCATCAAGCCTTCTAATGGATGCTCTCCACGAACGAAGACACCAACTAAGAAAGTAATGACCGCAATTACAACGATTAAGTAAGTCAAGGCTTTAGATAATTGTTCCAAGCTTTGCTTCAATGGTGTTTCAGTCTCATCGGCATTAGCCAACATATCTGCAATCTTACCAACTTCTGTATACATACCAGTGTTGGTCACGACACCAATACCACGACCATAAGTAACATTTGAGTTTTGGTAACCCATATTAATGCGGTCCCCGATTCCAGCATCTGCTTCGACAAGTCCTGTCACATCTTTTTCTACTGGGACCGATTCCCCTGTAAGAGCTGCTTCTTCGATTTTAAGGGAAGCTGCTTCAAACAAGCGCATATCTGCTGGTACAACATCCCCTGCTTCTAGCAAGACGATATCTCCGGGTACCAATTCTTTTGAGTCAATCTCAATAACATGGCCATCACGACGAACACGAGCCATCGGGCTAGACATATTTTTCAGTGCTTCAATCGCTGCTTCTGCTTGCCCTTCTTGGTATACCCCAAAGGCAGCATTCAAGACAACAACGCCCAAGATGATAATGGCATCCGTTAGACCGTCCATTCCTTCTGTAATCACAGAAAGTGCCGCTGCCGCAAGCAAGATGATAATCATCAAATCCTTAAATTGATCAAGGAATTTAGCTAGTAGGCTACGTTTCTCGCCCTCTTCCAACTCATTTCGACCATAAGTCGCTAAGCGTTCTTGAGCTTGAGCAGTTGACAAACCTTCGATAGATGAGTCCAAATTCTTTAGGACTTCTTCTGCAGTTTGTGTGTAAAACAAGTCTTTATTTTGTTCTTTTGACAAAATAGTCTCCTCCTTTTTGGCCTCTTTTTACAAAAAAAGAGACCTGTTTTTTAAAAAAACAAGTCTCGCTGTTTAATATAGTGCCGGAAATAATTCGGAATGACGACACTATCGCGGGAAATCCGCCAGCTACTCCCTTGAGTGGTTTCATTATACCACACCTCATAAAAAAATCAAGAAAAACTACTGATAAACTAGTCTTCCCATGTCACTTCTAAGCGATAGGTCGCAAACTGTTGACTTTCGTCTGCCGTTAACAACTGATAGGACAAACCAAGCTTATTTTTGCTCCAATCTATATTCCTGAGTATCAATCACAAACTGTCTGCATGCCTAAGGGAGTTGGAATGAGCGCATGACCTTTCTCTGAAGCTATAAATTTCATGATGGATTTTGGCGTTGAAAAGCGAGTCATGGTCAATTCTTGATCATGAAATTTCAAAGCGACTTTTTCGCCTTCTTCGTTAACGTAAAGCAGATAGTGATAGCCACCTTTTTCCTTCCATTCCCCTTCGTAATTTTGGTCCATCACTTCCAGTTGATCATCAAATTGAATCTGATTTTGTATTCTAATCTTCAAAAGTTCCCATCCTTTCCCTCTTTCCTTTATTTTACCAAAAACTTCTTTCTTTTTCCTATTGTAACCATCTCTCGATACCAATTTAGGCCGTTTTCTGCTATAATAGAGGCATGAATGAAAAAGTATTTCGGGATCCTGTGCACAACTATATTCACGTGGATCACCCAGTCATTTACAAGCTCATTAATACGAAAGAATTTCAACGACTACGTCGCATCAAACAGTTAGGAACCTCTGGGTTTTACCTTTCATGGGGGGCGAGCATAGTCGTTTTTTTCGCACTGTCTAGGAGCTTTATGAGATTGCTCGGCGCATCCTATCAATCTTTGATGAGAAATACACCGACCAATGGGACTCAAGCGAATCCCTTCTCACCATGGTTGCCGCCTTGCTCCATGATATCGGACACGGCGCTTATTCGCATACCTTTGAAGGGCTATTTGATACTGATCATGAAAAAATGACCCAGGAAATTATTACCTGTCCTGAAACAGAAATCTACCAGATATTAATTCAAGTAGCACCAGACTTCCCTCAAAAGGTAGCCAGTGTTATCGACCACACCTACCCTAACAAACAGGTGGTGCAGTTAATCTCTAGTCAGATTGATGTTGATCGCATGGATTACCTTCTAAGAGACGCCTACTTCACTGGTGCTTCTTACGGGAATTTTGATTTAACTCGTATATTGCGTGTTATCCGCCCAGTAGAAAATGGAATTGCTTTTCAGGTCAATGGGATGCATGCGGTTGAAGATTATGTTGTTTCTCGCTACCAAATGTATATGCAGGTCTACTTTCATCCAGCCACCAGAGCAATGGAAGTCCTATTGCAGAACCTGCTCAAGCGGGCACGTCATCTCTATCTTGAGCATAAAGAGTTCTTTCAAGCGACTTCTCCTCGACTGATTCCATTTTTTGAACACCAAGTTAGCCTAGCCGATTACTTGGCTTTGGACGACGGCGTTATGAATACCTACTTTCAATCTTGGATGGAGAGTCCGGACTCCGTACTCTCTGATTTGGCCCAGCGTTTTATCAATCGCAAGGTTTTCAAATCCATTCTCTTTCAAGATAAGGATGAAGAACAATTAGCTGCTCTCAAACAACTGATTCAAGAGGTCGGTTTTGATCCAACCTATTATACGGCTATTCATCGAAACTTTGACCTTCCTTACGACGTTTACCGACCAGATTCAGAAAAACCTCGTACTCAAATTGAGATCATCCAGAAGGATGGAAATTTAGCTGAGCTATCCCTTCTTTCTCCTATCGTTGCTTCCTTAGCCGGTAGCAGGCAAGGGGATAACCGCTTCTATTTCCCAAAAGAAATGCTGCTTGAAAACAGCTTGTTTACACCACAGCTGCACTTATTCCAGTCCTATATTGTTAACGATACCTTCACAGGAGAAAAAGATGAACATTAAACTTGTTGCACTTGATATCGATGGGACCCTTTTAACATCTGACGGCCAAGTAACCCCCGAAGTTTTCCAAGCCATCCAAGATGCCAAAGTTCAAGGGGTCCATGTTGTCTTAGCAACTGGTCGTCCTCGTTCGGGTGTCCTTCGATTGTTAGAAGATCTTCATTTGAATCAACCAGGTGACCTGGTCATCACCTTCAATGGAGGACTAATTCAAGACGTCCATACTGGCGAAACGCTCTATGAGGAACACCTCTCCTACAATGACTATTTAGATATTGAAGCGCTAGCTCGCAAATTAGCTGTTCCTATGCATGCTAGTACCAAGTCTGGCATTTATACAGCCAATCGTAACATTGGTACCTATACCGTCCATGAAGCCAAATTGGTCCACTCGGATCTTTTCTACCGGACTCCTGAAGAAATGGCACATCATACGGTGCTCAAGTGTATGTATGTCGATGAACCGGAAGTCTTAGAAAGAATCATCTCCTCTATTCCAGATAGTTTTTACGATCGTTTTACGATTGTTCGTTCTGCACCTTTTTACCTTGAGATTTTGCCTAAAACAGTTGATAAGGGTCAGGCCCTCTTACACTTAGCGTCCAAGTTAAACCTAAGTCCAGACCAGGTGATGGCGGTCGGCGATCAAGAAAACGATCAGGCCATGCTAGAGGTTGCTGGTCTCCCAGTCGCGATGGACAATGCTAGTCCTGAATTAAAAAAGATTGCGAAAGTTGTTACGCGATCCAACGATGAGTCGGGTGTTGCTTACGCCCTTAGAAAGTGGGTACTCCATTAATGTATACTTACAAAATCGGCATTACTGCCGAGGAACATGATGAATTCGTTAAAACTAGCCCCCAAACCAATTTGCTTCAGAGCTCCGATTGGGCAAAGATCAAAGACAACTGGGGCAATGAGCGCCTTGGCGTTTACCAAGATCACAAACTAGTCGCTGTCGCAAGTATTTTAATCCAGCCACTTCCACTTGGTTTTACCATGCTCTATATCCCACGTGGACCTATTATGGATTATCAAAACAGCGAATTAGTAGCCTTCATGCTCCAATCCATCAAAACATATGCTAAAAGCAAGCGTGCTGTCTTCGCCAAGTTTGATCCCTCTCTTTTCCTAAGAAAAGGATTAATCGGCAAGAAACAAGTGATCAAGAGGCTACTTTGGCGATTATCCAATCCTTAAAAAAATGTGGAGTGGAATGGGTTGGACGGACAGAAGACATGGGAGAAACCATTCAACCACGTTTCCAGGCCAATATCTATAAGGAATACTTCACTGAGGACCAACTGTCCAAATCCACCAAGCAAGCCATTCGGACTGCTCGAAATAAAGGAGTTGAAGTCATCTTTGGAGGCACTGAACTCTTAGACGAATTTGCAGCTCTGATGAAAAAGACAGAAGCACGAAAAGGCATCCATCTTCGTGGAAGAGACTATTATGAGAAACTGCTAACAACCTATGCAGGACAATCTTATATCACTCTATCAAGAATTAACTTGGCTCAACGTCTTGCTTCACTCAAAGAACAGCTGGAAAAAAATCAAGCCGAAGCTAGTCGTTTTAACGAAAAAACAAAACCAGGCAAGATCGATAATAACCGTCAAGAAAAAGAACGCTTGGAAGAAGAAATCCAATTTCTCCATCAAGAGATAAAAGCAGGCCAAGAGATTGTTTCTCTTTCTGGAACCTTAACTCTTGAATTTGGAGGCACTTCAGAGAATGTCTATGCAGGAATGGATGAGAACTTCCGCCGCTATCAACCAGCTATTTTGACTTGGTATGAAACAGCCCAGCATGCCTTTGACCGTGGAGCTACTTGGCAAAATATGGGAGGAGTTGAGAACCAGTTAGATGGGGGACTCTACCACTTCAAGTCAAAATTTAATCCAATGATCGAAGAATTTGTTGGCGAATTCAACCTCCCAACTAGCATGCTTTATCCCCTTGTTAACAAGGCCTATCAGTTACGAAAAAAACTAAGAAATAAACAGTAAGGTGACCTATGACATTCAAGATTATTAGTAGGGAAGATTTTTACCAACACTCTCTTACTACTTCCAATCACTCTTTTTTACAGAGTATTGAAATGGCTGATTTGCTTCATAAAAGAGGCGCAGCCATTCACTATATTGGATGGGAAGAGCAAGGAACATTAGCTATCTCTGCCATTTTATACAGCCTACCTATGACGGGAGGCCTGCATTACGAAATCAATAGCGGGCCAATCGTTACGGATACTCGTTACCTACCAGATTTTTACAAAGCAGTACAGGCTTATGTAAAAGAAAATGGTGGTATCGAATTCATTTTAAAACCCTATGACCACTATCAAGTTTTCGATAGCAATGGCAATCCGACTGAAGAAGAGCAAAAACAGCTTCTCCAATCATTACTGGATCTTGGCTATCAATTTGATGGCTTACAAGTTGGCTATCCTGGAGGAGAGCCTGTTTGGCATTATCTGAAGGACCTCACCGATTTTGATGCCAAATCTCTCCTAAAAATCCTTCAACAAGAACTGTAGCCGGAATATTACGACTGCCCTCAACTATGATATTTCCATTCGAAATATTAGGAGAGAGGAAATCCCTCAGTTTAAACAAATTATTGAGGAAACTGGAAAAACGTCAAGGCTTTGAAGACAAGAGCCTGGACTACTACTACGATCTCTATGATACCTTTGGAGACAAGGCAGAATTTCTCATTGCTGAAATCAATACAGCTGATGCACTCGCTTATTTAGACCAGAAGATTTCCTTGCTCAATCCTTCATCCAAACAATATGAGCAACAATTGCAAAAAAATTAGAGAAACAAAAAGACAATTGTCCGGGAGACCTTGGCTGACGAAACAGTTGAAACAGTGCCCTTGGCCTGTGCCCTAATCATCTATAATCCATCAGAAGTGACCTATTTGTTTGGTGGTTCGTATACCAAATACCAAAAAAATTTTCTGCAGCCTTCTTGATTCAATACCATGCCATGAAGCGTGCATTAGAAAAAGGAATCACCTTATACAATTTTCTTGGTATTCAAGGGGTCTTCGACGGCTCAGACGGCGTTCTTCGTTTCAAACAGAACTTCAACGGCTATATCGTTCGTAAGATGGGAACCTTCCGTTATTACCCAAATCCTCTGAAATTTAAGGCCTTGTCCTTGATCAAACGGATCTTAGGACGCTCATAAGAAAACAAAAGCCAGCTTACTAGCTGGTTTTTTTAAGATAAAAAAAGACGAGAAATCTCTCGTCTTATTTATGTTCGATTAGTTTACGAAGTTCAACAATGCCAAGAAGCTTTCTGGATCAAGTGATGCACCACCAACAAGAGCTCCATCAACGTCTGGACAAGCCATGTATTCAGCAACGTTTTCAGGTTTCACTGAACCACCGTATTGAACACGTACTTTGTCAGCTACTTCTTGACCGAAGTCAGCAGCTACAACGTCACGAACCACTTTACACATTTTTTGTGCATCGTCTTGTGATGCAGATTTACCAGTACCGATCGCCCAGATTGGCTCATAAGCGATAACAGATGCAGCCACTTGCTCAGGAGTCAAACCAGCCAGAGCAAAGAGATACTTGAGCACCTACGAATTCTGCCGCTTTACCAGCTTCGTAAGTTTCAAGACTTTCACCACAACAGATGATTGGAAGCAAACCATTAGCAAAGATTGCTTTTGCTTTTTTGTTGATGTCTTCGTCTGTTTCGTGGAAGTAATCACGACGTTCTGAGTGACCGATCACAACATAGTCAGTACCGATTTCTTTCAAAAACTTGTGGGCTAGTTTCACCAGTGAAGGCACCAGAGTTTTCAAAGTAGCAGTTTTGAGCAAAGAACTTTAAGGTTTGAACCTTTAGCGTAGAAGAAGAACAGTTGTCAAGTCAAGAGCAGGTGCAAAGAATCCCAGCTTCAACAAGATCAGATGAAGGAAGTTTTGATGCTACTGCTTCAACGAATGCTTTTTGCTTCTTCTGGGTTTTTTTGTTCATTTTCCAGTTACCAGCAATAAATGGTTTACGTGACATTTCACATACCTCTTTTTTTCTATTTTTTTATACTAACTATTTTACCATAATTTTCGTCATAATGAAAGGTTGCACAAACTCTTTTACTTTTTAAAATAATAAAAACCCCGTCTTCACGGGGTTTTCTGTCTGTCTATATAATTGTTAATCTGGGAACTAGATCGAATTAAGCTTCGATTTCAGTAACCATACCTGAACCAACAGTACGTCCACCTTCACGGATTGAGAATGTAGTACCTTGTTCAACGGCGATTGGGTGGATCAACTCAACGTCGATAGTCACGTTATCACCAGGCATTACCATTTCAGTTCCTGCTGGAAGTTCGATAGATCCAGTTACGTCAGTTGTACGGAAGTAGAACTGTGGACGGTAGTTGTTGAAGAATGGAGTATGACGACCACCTTCTTCTTTAGTAAGGATGTAAACTTCACCTTTGAATTTAGTGTGTGGGTTGATTGAACCTGGTTTAGCGATAACTTGTCCACGTTCGATTTCATCACGTTGGATACCACGAAGAAGCACACCAACGTTGTCCCCTGCAAGACCTTCGTCAAGTTGTTTACGGAACATTTCAACACCAGTAACAACCGCTTTTTGGATTTCTTCTTTAATACCAACGATTTCGATTTCGTCGTTGACTTTAACAACACCACGGTCGATACGTCCTGATGCTACAGTACCACGTCCAGTGATTGAGAATACGTCTTCGACTGGAAGAAGCAATGGTTTGTCAGTATCGCGTTCTGGTTCTGGAATGTACTCATCAACAGTGTTCATCAAGTCCATGATGATATCTTCATATTTAGAGTCACCTTCAAGAGCTTTAAGAGCTGAACCTTGGATAACTGGAAGGTCATCACCTGGGAAATCGTATTCTGAAAGAAGGTCACGGATTTCCATTTCAACCAATTCAAGCAATTCTTCATCGTCAACCAAGTCAACTTTGTTCATGAAGACGATCAAGTGTTTAACACCAACCTGACGTGAAAGAAGGATGTGCTCACGAGTTTGTGGCATTGGTCCGTCAGTTGAAGCTACTACAAGGATAGCTCCGTCCATTTGAGCGGCACCAGTGATCATGTTTTTAACGTAGTCCGCGTGTCCTGGAGCGTCGATGTGAGCGTAGTGACGTTTTTCAGTTTCGTACTCAACGTGCGCAGTGTTGATAGTGATACCGCGTTCGCGTTCTTCTGGAGCAGCATCGATAGACGCATAGTCTTTAGGTTGGTTAACTGATGAAGGCAAGCGACGTGCCAAAACAGTTGTGATAGCTGCAGTTAGGGTAGTTTTACCGTGGTCAACGTGTCCGATAGTACCAATGTTAACGTGTGGTTTACTACGATCGTATTTTTCTTTTGCCATTTGAGTAAAAGCCTCCAATAAAATATATTTTATAGATAGACAGTAGGCAATACAGTCTAACTTTCCTTACTATTTTATCAAATTTCGTCTAAATTGCAAGTGTTTTACTAGCTTTTTTTCTTATTTCTTTTTTCTTAAAGGAATTTATCCAAATGAAAGTTTGTGAAATCTCATTTCCACTTCTTTTTTGAAATAAACAGCTAGATATTTCATTCTTTGCGACCAATTTTCGAGTTTTTTCACAATCATTTTCACTTTATTCCAGTAAAAACCAATCCCTTTAATCGGGATTGGTTTTAAGGTTCACGATTAACCAGAATTACGCAATCCTGTCGCGACACCATTGATCGTAATATGAATCAACTTGTCCTGATCTGCAGGCAACTCGCCACGTCTCTGGCGTTTAATTAATTCTAATTGAATATAGTTTAGAACATTAAAGTATGGCATACGATAATCTAAACTATCTTTTAGATAAGGGTTCTCAGCTAAGAGTTCATCATGACCTTCAATCTGTAAAATAACATCCTTAGTCAATTGCCACTCGTCCAGGATAATATTGAAGATGTCACGAACCTCCTCTTCCTCACAAAGCTTGGCGTATTCAAAAGCAATGTTCATATTGGCTTTTGAGAGTACCATGTCTACATTTGAAAGAAGAGACTTGAAGAATGGCCATTTTTGGTACATATAACGCAAGGTTTCAATGTTTTCAGGATCTGCATCAATAAATTCTTTAAAACTAGAGCCTACACCGTACCAGCCAGGGAACATCACCCGGCTCTGTGACCATGAGAAGACCCAAGGAATAGCACGCAAGCCACCGATTTCTTTGATGGTCTTACGGGCTGCTGGACGGGAACCAATATTGAAACTAGAAATGGCCTTAATCGGACTGGATTCGAAGAAGTAATCATAGAAATGCTCATTGCCAAACACCAGTTCACGATAAATATCGTAGCTACGATTGACAATCTGGTCCATAATCTCATTGTACTGATTGGACATGCTCTTTTCACTCTTCTGCTTAGCAATCATCCGGTTAATCGTTGCAGATACCAACATTTCCAAGTTGTAATAAGCTGCATCCTTGTTCCCATATTTATTGCCAATGACCTCACCTTGCTCAGTCAAACGAATGCGGTCATTAATGGATCTCAATGGTTGTGAGGTGATGGCTTCATAGGTTGGACCACCCCCACGACCAACCGTTCCCCCACGGCCATGGAAAAAGGTAATTTTGACACCAAACTCGTCGCCAATCGCTGTTAATTGTTGCTGGGCCTTATAAAGAGTCCAACAAGAAGATAGATAACCACCATCTTTGTTACTATCTGAATAACCAAGCATAATTTCTTGGTAGTTATTCTTAGAAGCAATCCAGCGTTTAGCAATTGGAAGTGATAGATACTTTCTCATTGTATCTTCAGATTGATCCAAGTCTTCGATCGTCTCAAAGAGGGGAACAATTTGCACACGTGCGCTTTCCTTGTCAATCAGTCCCACTTCTTTCAACATGATAGCCAACTCAAGCATATCCGATACACTGGTTGCATGAGAAATAATGGTTTGGCGAATAACATCTTCTCCTAAGCGGTCTTTTAATTCACGCGCTGTTTGGAAAATAGCTAATTCTTTTTCAAGCAATTCTGATTTTTCTGCATGGGTAGCAGATAAAATACGAGGATCTTCTAACAACTCTTGTAAAAGCAACTCGCACTTTTCGTCTTCTGACAAATCACTGTAATGGTCATTGATTCCAGCTTCTTTGAGAAGTTCCGCAACACAAGCTTCATGGACACTCGAATCTTGACGCATATCGATCGAAGCCAAGAAGAATCCAAAGACTTCTACTGCTTCTAATAACTCAGCAAACTCCCCTGAGATTAAAGCTTCTGCCTTATTTTCAATCAATGACTCTTGAATAAGGGTCAAATCCTGTTTAAATTCTTCAACTGTTTCGTAATAAGGAGGGCGATCTTCTGCCAACTCTTGGATCGCACCACTGATTCGGGTACCGATATAATCGGAAACCACTCCTTGTTGATGGGTGTGAGCACCAAGAAGACGTTCGACCGGATGACGGTCATCTACTGTTGAGCCAACGACAGACCATTCCTTGATATTCAACAAGGTTTGGACCAACTTGGATTGAATATAATGGAAGGCCCGACGGTAGGGCTCCTTCTCTCTAAAGACAGATGTATCACTGGAACGGGTCGCCATCTCTTCAACCGCTTGACTGGTTTTTTTGAAAGGTTGGTAGAGAGGGAGAAGTTCCGATAAAGACTAGAGATTTTCTGAATATAATAGTTCAGAATGACTTCACTTTGAATCGTAGCTGATCGCTTCAAGGTCTCTGCGGTTACAAAAAGGATTCCCATCCCGGTCTCCACCGATCCACATTCCCATCGTAATCGGTTTGGGTTGTTGCAACTCAATCCCTTGCTCCTTGGCAAGACGTTTGTATTCCAACATTAAGTTAGGAACAGCCTGAAGGAAGGAACTATTATAGTATTCCATGACGTTGGTAATCTCATTGGTTACCTTGAGTTTCTTTTCACGGATCATATCGGTTTGCATCATAATTTCGATATTACGACGCAAATTGTTGTACCATTTGGTTTCGTTCATCAAGCCAGCTTTTACATCTCGATGTTGGCGTAAAAGACTGTGAATGTGAGTGGTTAAGTCCAACATGGTTTTCCGTTGCACTTGGGTCGGATGAGCGGTCAGTACCGGTACTACATTGAGGTGCTCCAAGATTTCCTGTGCATTTTCAGTCTCAGCTACCTGGCGAATGGTAGACGATAGTTTCCCTAGATAGTCCTGCCCCACATTATTTTGATGATTGATTTCAAAAGCCAAATCAACGTCTTCAGAGATATTAATCAACAAGGGGAGAATGGCAAAGTAGCGAGAAATCACGGTCATCTCTTCATTTGATAGCTCTTTGACAATTTGATCCAATTTTAAATAGTCTTTTGAAACAGATAGTTTTTTCAATTCAAGAATCTTATTAAAGGTTTCTGGACTCACCAAATTTTTAGCAATATCTTCTAAAATAGTGGTTAAAATCTCAGCTTCTTCTTTGATAATCTCTTTGTTGGTATAGCTCTCTAGTTTTTGTAAAGTCATGATAACTCCTTTCTTTACTCACACCGGTTTAGTAATAGCTCTGAATTTTCTGAGGCTTCTCGTAAGAAGGGGCCTCTTGAGTAGCTAGGGCACGCTTTTCACTCGCATCAATATTTAAGACAAGGGCAATCGCAATGGATAAGACCCACAAACTATTTCCTCCTTGTGAAAGGAAGGGGAAGGTCACCCCTGTCGAAGGAATCAGCCCAGAAATCCCACCAATGTTGATGAAGGTTTGGGTCAGGAGCATCCCTCCTATACCAATCGCCATCATTGAATTAAATGGATCTCTTGCCCGAATCCCGACAAGAATAATGCGCAAAATTAAGAAGAACAACAAGGCTAAGATGAGACTAGCTCCCACAAAACCAAGTTCTTCAATAACGATTGAAAAGACAAAGTCTGTATGAGCTTCTGGCAGATACCCTTGCTTTTCAATCGAATTTCCAAGTCCCAAGCCAAACCAGCCCCCATTACTCATGGCGTAATAAGAATTGGCTAGTTGGTGTCCCGAATCTGATAAATCATTAAAGGGGTTGTAAAAAGCACTGAAACGTTTCGCTACATAGCCAAAGACAGGGATTTTAGAGAAACGCTCTACCCCAATTAGCTGAATGGAATAAAGAAGAACGGTTGAGCCTCCCACTAGGATGGCTAATAGGCTTGAAAACCAGCGGTAAGCTATCCCACTTGCACTAATCATAATTAAGGTTGTCAGTGCAAGAATGGTCGCATTTCCTAAGTCTGGCATGATGACCACAATAGCAATCAGGAAGAGCACCATCCAACGCCAATCCGACAAATCTCGAGGAAGCCATTGATTGTGGGTTAACGCTTGGTAATCATATCGTTGAATTTCTTCTTGCTTTGGAGAAGACCAAGGCCAAGTACCAGACGATGATAATCTTCAAATACTCAGCTGGCTGAATAGAGAAACCTCCAAAACTCAACCATCCATGCGCACCATTCACCGTATCTGTGATGAAACGCGATAGCAAAAGAAGGATCGTCTCAGCTATAATGAAAATTCCAATGAAACCCTTTTTCTTAAGGACATTTAATTTCACCTTATAGGTAATCAGAATAGTGATCAAACTTAGAACAAAAAAGATCCCCTGGCTTCTGATCATTCCGAAAGGACTAACCCCTTTTTGGATGGCTAAGGCACTCGTTGTCGAGTAGACTACAATCAATCCCAATACTGACAAAAGGAGGTAAGGGATCAGGATTGAATAGTTTAAAAAATGACGTTTTTCTAATTTCATGTAACACCCATACTTCTAATTTTCAAATTTCATTATATCACCTTTCAATAGTAAAAAAAAGGAAAGACCAAATAAGATTCGGTTTTCACTTTCAAAAGATGATCAAACAGACCAGTCTAACTCTTATTTCTACTTCAACTATTGTGAGGAAGCAAGGAAAATCAATTCTCTGATTCACTATAATATCATCTTATTTTTTCCTGTTTTCGGACCCTTTGTTTTGCCTTTTTCCATCTTTTACGGTAAAATGATTCTGTATGAGAAAAAGGATTAAACCAATTGTCCTCTTTGTCTTTTTCGCAAGTATCTTTTCCTTTTTGATAATTTCTAAAACAGTAGCAGATATCCAAAGGAATCAACTTGCTAGAAACAAGACTCTACAAGAGGCAAAGAAAACCAATCAAACAAAAATCCCATCTTCCTCTTCTTCTGACTCAGTTGAAGAAATAGATCAAGAATTTTTGAATCGACCAATTATTGATATCTCTGGTTGGCAATTGCCAAGCGAGATTGATTATGATCTCTTAGCACAGAATGTTTCTGGAGTCATTGTTCGAGTTCATAGTGGCGCTCAAGCTAAAAAAGAAAATGCTGCAACTTATTTAAATGGAATTGACAAATCATACGAAACTCATATTAAAGAGTTTCAAAAACGAAATATTCCAGTTGCGGTATATGCTTACGTAGCTGCCAAGGACAAAAAAGAAATGGAAAAGGAAGCAGAAGAGTTCTATCAGGCGTCCAAAAAATACAAACCAACCTATTATTGGTTGGATGTAGAAGAAAAAACGATGAATGATATGAACGCTGGAGTGGAAGCTTTCCGTGCCAAGCTAGAATCATTGGGAGCCAAAAATATCGGAATCTATATTGGGACCTATTTCATGGAAGAACATAGTATCTCCACAGATAAATTTACCGCCCTCTGGATTCCAACTTATGGCTATGATGACGGCTACTACAATGCTGCCCCATCTACCGATGACGAGTATGATCTTCATCAGTACACCTCTCAGGGGCAATTGAATGGCTTCACCCACTACTTGGACTTGAACCAGATTGCGCCTACACAAGATCAAGAAAAGATCTACCGAAAACTATTTACAGTCGAAAAAAATTAAAAGAGGCAACTGCCTCTTTTTCTCTTGAACGGAAACTCAAAGAGTGTGATATAATGTTAGGAAATTAAGAGAAAGAGAAGAGTGAGATGGCAAAAAAACAAAAAGTAAAAAAAACATTGGTTGAACAAATCTTGCAAAAAGCAAAAATCGACCATACAGGATTACAAATCAATGCCCTTGAGGGAATCATTCCAGAAGGGATTACGACTGATCAAATCTATAAGACACTGGCTCTAATAGGTGATAAAACTGGTCCCGTCATTGGGATTGTTCCCATCTCTGCCCACTTGTCAGAAAAAAAATTGGCAAAACTATCTGGCAATAAAAAAGTTAGTATGATTCCGCAAAAAGACTTGGAAAAGACGACGGGCTACATTCATGGGGCCAATAATCCTGTTGGCATTCGACAAAAACACAACTACCCTATTTTTATTGACCAGTCAGCCCTTGATCTAGATCAGATGATTGTCTCTGCAGGTGAAGTTGGTCACAGTATTCAAATCAAGGCGCAAGATTTAGCTGATTTTGTCAAGGCTAGCTTCGAGGACTTAGTTGAGTAAAGGATAAAACCAATATGAAATTATATTTTGTCCGTCACGGACGTACTGAGTGGAATGAAGAGGGACGTATCCAAGGGGCAAATGGTGACTCTCCGCTTTTAGAATCTTCCATCCAGCAGTTAAAAGCCTTGGGCCAGCATTTATCTCAAACATACTTTGATGCAGCTTATTCAAGTGACCTGCCTAGAGCTGTCCATACCGCTCAAATCATTCTCGAGCAAATCAACATCCTATCTCCCTCCAAGAGACTCCTGCTCTACGGGAATGGCGGCTTGGTAGGTTAGAAGGTAGAAAAATTGTGGAGTTGAAGGCTCTCTATCCGGAGGAAATGAAGGCCTTTCGTCATAATTTAGCTGAGTTTCACCACGATATTTTCGGAGCAGAATCCGTTGAAGAAACCACCCAACGGACCGTAAATTTTATCAAAAGTTTAAAAGACAAGTCTGGCGAGGCCATTCTAATTGTTGGCCATGGGGCTAATTTAACCGCTTCTATTCGGAGCCTACTTGGCTATAAAACAGAGGAACTTCGTAAAAACGGTGGCCTCGACAATGCCAGTGTGACTATTTTGACAACAGATGATTTTGAGCACTTTGACCTCTTACAATGGAATGATACTTCCTATTTGGAGACTAAAAAACACTGATTGCAAGATAATTATTTTAGAATAGAGGCAAAGTTCATTTAGAAACTTTCCTTAGGTGAATGCGGACGTCAGCGAACTTCGAAGAAGTTCCATGACTTAGTTTTGGACCTAAGGTTCCAAAACTCCCGAGTTCCTGAAACAATTTAGTTTCAGGAACTTTTCTCACTGCGGAAAGTTTTTAATCTTCTTAAATAACAAAAAAATAAAAGATTTTTTTGAAAATCATCTAGTTGTCTTATGTAAAGCAATAGTCTGTATACATTCAAAAACACTGATCTTGTGATCAGTGTTTTCTTTTAGCTTATTTCATAGTTGGGAAGAGCAATACGTCACGGATAGTAGTCGTATCAGTAAGGAGCATGCAGAGACGGTCGATACCGATTCCCAATCCTCCTGTTGGTGGCATACCATATTCAAGAGCTTCTACATAATCGTAGTCAATTCCAGTTGCTTCGTCGTCTCCCAATTCTTTGGCACGTGCCTGCGCTTCGAACCGTTCCAATTGGTCGATTGGATCGTTCAATTCTGTAAAGGCATTAGCATATTCCTTGGTCATGATGAAGAGCTCGAAACGATCTGTGAAACGAGGATCCTCGTCATTCTTCTTAGCCAATGGTGATACAGCTACAGGGTGTCCATAGACAAAGGTTGGTTGTGTCAAGGTTTCTTCCACATATTCTTCGAAGAAGGCATTGATAATATGCCCCACTTCAGTGTAGTGTTTTTCAACTGGCACATGTTTTTCTTTAGCAAGGGCTACTGCTTCTTCAAAGCTCATTTCCTTCCAGAAGTCAACACCAGCAATTTCCTTGATCGCATCCACCATGTGGACACGCTTGAATGGTTCATTGATCTTGATTTCAGTTCCTTGGTAGTTAACAGGACCATCCCCATGAATAGCTTTCGCAGCGTGTTGGATAATCCCTTCCGTCAAGTCCATAATATCTTGGTAGTCAGCATAGGCTTGGTAGACTTCGATGGAAGTGAATTCTGGATTGTGGGTAGCATCCATTCCTTCGTTACGGAAGATACGGCCAATCTCATAAACGCGCTCCATTCCACCAACAATCAAGCGTTTCAAGTGAAGTTCGGTCGCAATCCGAAGTACCATGTCAATGTTTTGGGCATTGTGGTGAGTGATAAACGGACGCGCAGATGCTCCACCAGCTTCATTGTGAAGAACAGGGGTTTCTACCTCAAGGAAGCCTTGACCATCCAAGTAACGACGGATTTCTGAGATGATTTTCGAACGGGTAACAAAGCGGTTAAAGCTTTCACGGTTCGAAATCAAATCCAAGTAGCGTTTGCGGTAGATGGTTTCCACATCAGACAAGCCATGGAATTTTTCAGGCAAGGGACGAAGGGCTTTAGACAAGTGTGTGATGTGAGTAGCTTTGATGGAAAGCTCACCCATATCGGTCCGCATCACTTCTCCTTCTACCCCAAGGAAATCTCCAAGGTCAGCCTTTTTGAAAATTTCATAATTTTCTTCACCGACCGCATCTTTCCGAACGTAAATTTGGATTTGACCTTCACGGTCTTGAAGGTGGGCAAAGCCGACCTTCCCTTTCCCACGTTTGGTTACAAGACGACCCGCAATAATGGCCGTTTCGTTCAAGTCATGAAGTTGTTCTTTATCTAATTCTGAATATTTTTCTTTCAATTGACCAGAATCTGCAGTTCGTTCGAATCGCTTTCCAAATGGGTCGATTCCTTGTTCACGAAGGGCCGCCATCTTTTCACGACGGACAATCTGCTGGTCATTTAATTCTTCCATATGTTCAGTAGTCATTTGGAACCTCCTAAGTTATTCTCCCCTATTTTATCATATTTGACGGGGAAATACACTATTCTTGAGCAGGAAAAATGAAAAAAGGAATGGAAGGAAAGGGTTCCTTCTCCCTTTTCCGTCACATTCCATTCATTCATAATCAAATTTTACTTCATCCGAGTCAACTATATAGGTCATTCATCCTTATTCATAGCGAAGAGCTTCAATCGGATCGAGTTTTGATGCCTTGCTTGCTGGTAAGATACCAAAGACAATTCCGACACAAGCTGAAAAGATGATACTTCCGATAGCCACTGACATGGAGACGACTGGTGGTCCTTCTAGAGCACCTGCGGCAGCTGTGGCGATGAGGGCATTGACACCATAAGCCAATCCCAGACCGAGAATTCCTCCCATCATGGTCAAGACCATGGATTCGATGAGGAATTGAATCAAGATTTTTCCACGAGTAGCTCCAAGAGCTTTTCTCAGACCGATTTCACGTGTCCGCTCAGTCACAGATACCAACATGATATTCATGACCCCAATCCCACCAACGAGAAGGGAGATTCCTGCAATCGCTCCGATGACTGTTGTCATAATACTGAGCATTTGATTGGTCTGCTCCAAGATACTATCCATGTTAAAGATTTGGAACTCTCCTTGGCGAACTCCCGATAACTCGGTTAATTTTTTCGCTGCTTCAATCCCAGTTGGTTTAATCTGTTTGACATCTGGGATATGCACCACAATAGTAGAAATTTCTTCTGTTCCAAATTCTGAAGCTACTTGGGTATTGGCCATCAAGGCACTTCCTCCAGAAGAAACCCCGTATAATGCAGATCCAGCATTTGGGTCCTTGAAGATCCCTACCACCCGATAGTTGTTGTCTCCGACAGCAACCACTTGGTTGAGAGCACTTTCCGTCCCAAATAAGGTCGAAGCTAAGCCTTCATCCAACATGATGACCCGTGAGAAACTCTGATAATCTGAAGGATTCAGTTTTCTTCCTGAAACCAATTCAAATTTTCTTACTGAGAAATAAGTATCATTGACCCCCATGATATTGACCCCTTCAGATTTTTTCTTCTGATAGGAGATAGTGGCATTAGCCGTATTACCAACATAGTAGCCATCAATGCCAGGAATCTTGGTCAATTCCTTGACCCATTCTTCTTGAACGACGGGTGGTGTTTCAAGGATTGGGTTGTCAACGTCCTCGCTACTTTCCTCTCCATAGCCAGCTGGCGGTGACATTCCTTGGTCTTCTTCACTGGCAACACCGCCTTCGCCACCACCTTCTGCGCCTCCTTCTTCTGAGACAGGTTCCGGGCCAAGATTAAAACCAGTCATGTAGCCACTCTTTCGGGCGGAATAGGAAATCTGAACATATTGTTGATCCTTGGTAAAGGTCTTAGTCACTCCCGCTTTCATCCCATCTCCGAGAGCCATGATGACAACGACTGAGGCAACCCCGATGATAATCCCTACCATTGTTAAGAACGATCTCATTTTATGTCCCATAATGGAACTAATAGCGAATTTCCAGTTCTGCATCAGGCCCTCCTTTCGTTGCGGCTATCCGAAGAAATCACTCCATCTCGAATGACAATCTGACGTTTGGCATAGGCAGCAATCTCCGTTTCATGGGTCACCATGATAATGGTTTTGCCTTCTTGATTTAGGGCTGTCAAAAGCTCCATAATCTGATCGCCGGTCTTGGAGTCAAGAGCTCCTGTTGGTTCATCCGCTAAGATAATAGAAGGATGATTGACCAAAGCACGCGCGATGGCCACCCGTTGTTTTTGCCCTCCAGACAATTCCGAAGGAAGGTGGTGCATCCGCGTATCTAGCTCAACTTTCTTTAAAAATTGTTCAGCTAATTCTTTTCTTTTAGAAGGATTTACTCCTGCATAAATCAAGGGAAGCTCGACATTTTGAAAAGCATTGAGTTTCGATAGGAGAAAGAATTGTTGGAAGACAAAGCCTATTTGTTCATTGCGAACCTGTGCTAATTTCTTCTCACTAAGATTTCCTACTTCTTCCCCCTCTAGCCTGTACTCACCGCTGGTCGGACGATCCAGAAGACCAATGATATTCATTAGGGTAGATTTCCCAGATCCGGAAGGTCCCATAATAGCTAGAAATTCCCCTTCTTCCACATCTAAATGGATATCCTTTAATACCTGTAGGGTTTGATCGCCATTTTGATAACTTTTATTGATGTTTTTCAGCTCAATCAATTTTGTCATATTTCCGACCTCTTTCCCATCTTCCAAATCGCCAGAAGGGTTGGTGATGACTTGAGCATCTTTCTTCAAACCAGATAAGACTTCTTGATTTTCTGCATCTGCATTTCCTAAGGTAACATTGACTTTTTTAGCCTTGCCAGCTTCAATCGTCCAAACATAGCTTTGATCGCCGTCTGATAAGACACTTGTCACAGGAACTAAAGGATGGATGGTTGAACTTTTTACTTCAATATTGACAGAGAAACCTTGTTTCAAATCACCAATCTCACTGGTAATATCTACCGTAAACGGATATTTAGCTCCCCCCTGTTCCTTGTCCAGAACCTGCGGCATTCGCACCAGCCTGACCAGCATCTGTCGGATAGTTGGCAACGTAGCTAATTTTTCCAGTCCATTTTTTTCCAGGATAGACCTTAGAGGTTAAGGTCACTTCCTGACCAACTGAAATGTTGGCTAGATTGTATTCAGACAACTCACCTTTTACTTGAAGGTTACCGTTGCTAACAATATGAACCAGGGTTTGGTTGGTTCCGGTTGTTGATTTAGAGACGTCTTTATTGACTTCTACAACCGTTCCATCTGTACTACTTTTTACGGTTGTAGCATCCAACAAGGCCTTGGCTTTCCATGTTGGCTACTGCATCTGCACGAGCATCGCGCAAATCACCCACTTGTGTATCCAAGGAGCGTTGGGCTTGTGAGGCCGAACTACTATCTGCTTCCTCATCCCCTGTTGTATCAATGGTTACTCCATTGGTCAAGAGATCGTTCAATTGACGATCTGCCTTATTGACCGCACGTACCGCCGCGTCATAGGCAGATTGCGCTTCTGTACTACTATATTGAACAATAGCTTGGCCAGCGGTTACTTGATCCCCGACATTCACTAGGATGGATTGCAAATCTCCTTTGGTTCCGTCAAAGTAAATATACTGTTCTTGATTGGCTGTAACCTTACCTGTCAATAGAACAGAGGAAGCAATCGAACCTTCTTTCACGGTTTGTACCATAGGTGTCATATCGACCATTTCTTCAGGGCCACTACCTGTTTTTCCAAAAGCAAGCCAGCTCCCCATTCCTACAACTGCTATTGCAGCACCTGTCGCTGTAATAATTTGCCATTTTTTAAATTTCTTCATTTCTTTCCTCCAGTATCCGAAAGCGTTTCAATTTATAAGTTTAGTATATCATATTTCCTCATTTTTCAATTCAGAATCATCTGTTTTGCACGTTTTTTTTGCTATCTTGTTTTCTCCTCCTATTCAACGATGGCAATTTCTTGATTTTTGTAACCTTTGTTGTTACAATGAAAGTGTAAATCAACAAAGGAGTACTAACCATGAAAGAATTTGATATTATCTCCATTGGTGGAGGTAGCGGAGGGATTGCCACCATGAACCGAGCTGGAGAACATGGAGCCCGAGCTGCTGTTATTGAAGAAAAACAACTAGGTGGGACCTGCGTCAACAAAGGATGTGTCCCTAAAAAAATTATGTGGTATGGCGCCCAAATTGCTGAAGCCATTCGTGATTACGGTCCAGATTATGGGTTTACTTCTGAACAGACCAATTTTGATTTCGCGACCTTAAGAAAAAATCGCGAAGCTTATATTGATCGGGCTCGTTCTTCTTATGATGGCAGTTTTAAACGAAATGGTGTGGAGTATATCCAAGGTCGTGCTCGCTTTGTCGACGCCCATACAGTTGAAGTCAACGGGGAAACCATCAAGGCTAAACACATTGTGATCGCTACAGGGGCTCATGCTTATATCCCAGATTTACCTGGAGCAGATTTAGGAGAAACCTCTGACGATGTCTTTGCTTGGGAAGAACTACCAAAATCAGTTGCCATTATTGGCGCTGGCTACATTGCGGTAGAACTAGCCGGTGTTCTTCATGCCCTTGGTGTTAAGACAGACCTCTTCGTTCGAGGGGATCGTCCCTTAAGAAAGTTTGATTCTTACATTGTCGATGGCTTAATGGAGGAGATGGATAAACAAGGATTGCCTCTCCATCCTCACAAGGTTCCTGTCCGACTCACGAAGGAAGAAAATAGTCAAATCCGAGTCTATTTCGAAGACCAAACATCTTTGTTGCTGATCATGTGATCTGGGCGACTGGGCGCAAACCAAACGTCCAAGACCTCAATCTAGAAGCTGCAGGCATCATCTTAAATGAAAAAGGATTCATTGCAGTGGATGAATACCAGAATACGGTTGTTCCTGGCATCTATGCTCTTGGGGACGTCACAGGAGAAAAAGAATTAACTCCTGTCGCTATCAAGGCAGGGCGTACCCTATCCGAACGTCTCTTTAATGGAAAAACCGATGCTAAAATGGACTATTCAACCATTCCTACCGTTGTCTTTTCCCATCCCGCTATTGGTACAGTCGGTCTCACTCAAGAAGAAGCCGAAAAACAATATGGAAAAGAAGCTATCAAGGTCTACACTTCTAGTTTCGCTTCTATGTATTCAGCTGTAACCCAGCATCGCCAGCTGGCTAAATTTAAACTCATCACTGCAGGACCAGAAGAAACCGTCGTCGGCCTTCATGGACTTGGATATGGTGTAGACGAAATGATTCAAGGTTTCGCTGTGGCCATCAAGATGGGAGCGACTAAAGCAGATTTCGATGCAACCGTCGCCATCCATCCAACCGGTTCCGAAGAATTCGTTACCATGCGTTAATATCAGAAAAGGTTTGTTTAACAAGCCTTTTTCTTATATTTTTATTTTAATGTATCATCATTGGAGCTTCCATAGTCTAATCTTTCATTTTAACTGGATTACCTTACATTTTTGTAAGACAAGAGCTTTCGAAAGAATAAAAGCGAACTTCACTAGTCAAGTTCTTAAACTATCAGATAAAAAAAAGAGGCTAGGACTTTTGTCCTAGCCTCTCAATTGTTTTTGGATTGTCGAGCAAGACGCAGTGGTTGAGTGAGCTCTACTACGCTGATTTCATCAGCTTTTACAGCCCTACTCAACTGTGCGGAGGTGGGACGACGAAATCGAATTCTAACGAATTACCGATTTCTGTTCCACTCTCTCTGTCTTCTTATGGTAAGATAGCAATGGCGCGAACAGGTGAACCAGTTGCCTTGTCCCAGTGAGGGAAGGCAATTGAAATCAAGGCACCAACTGCTGGTACTTGATCCAATTGGTTCAAGACTTCTACTTGGTAGATATTTTGTTCCAAAAGGTAGTATTCATTGACCAAGCCATGCTCTGCAGCAGGAATACCCGCATCTGTATCGAAGGTCTCATGACCCACCGCCTTAACATGGCGTTCATGAATCAAGAATTCCAAAGCTTCACGGCTCCATCCTGGACTTTGTTGAACCCCATTTTCATCTAGGTTGCGCATAGCATCTTGATCTGGCCAACGTTTTGACCAATCACTACGGAAGGCGACAAAAGCTCCTTCTGCAATTTGTCCATGTTCTGCTTCAAAGTCCAAGATATCTTGTTTGCTCAAGATAAAGTTTGGATTGGCCGCAACCTCTTTCGATTTGTCGATGACATAGAGTGGTAAAAGAAGATCTTTGAGGTCAATCTCATCCAACCAACGGCCACCTTCTACAAAGTGAATCGGAGCATCGATATGCGTTCCGTATTGACCAACCACCGTAAATTTTTGGACATGGAAGCCATCTTTTAGTGTAAAGAGATCTTCTTGTTGCAAAGCAGGGAGGGCTGGAAAGTGAGGACTTTCTGCATTGATTTGGTGACTCAAGTCCACCCATTTTTTAGCTTGTAATTCTTTGTAAATAGTAAGTAAATCTGACATAAGGGTTCCTTTCCTATAAGTGCGACATGAAATAAACGAATAAGGTTATTATAACAGTCAATGTCAACATCCACAATGATTTGCGTTAATCTTGTTTTCTTGAATAGGATATAGTTTCAAGCTATAATTATAGAAAGCATCAAAAAAGAGACTGGGACAAAAGTCCTAGCCTCTCAAATGTCTTTGGATTGTCGAGCAAGACGCAGTGGTTGAGTGGGCTGTAAAAGCTGATGAAATCAGCTTTTACAGTCCTACTCAACTGTGCGGAGGTGGGACGATGAAATCGAATTCTAACGAATAACCGATTTCTGTCCCACTCTCCTTTCTTACTCTGGCCATTACTGTTTAAATGCATCTAGCAAAACTTGGAATTCTTCATTAGTGAGCGTAATCCCTTTGCCCATCTTCGTATGGTCTGGACTCCAAGTTCGGATATCATATTTAGCAGGTGCTCCATTAAAGCTAACCCGGTTTAACTCCTTGGTCCATCCTTTTTCATTTTCAGATAACACCAAGAGTTGTTCTTCAATTTCAAAACTAAAATCTGCCATGAATACTCCTTTCAATGTCTTTCACCTTAATAATTCGTAAAAAATTTTACAAAATGAATGAAATTTTCTATAATATATTGTATCAACTTATGGAGAATTATGCTATGAAAAGATTTCTTGAGCTTCTCAAGGACCGAGCGAATGAATTTTTTAACGATAAAACCTCCCAACCAGCCCCACTTGAGGATGATAAAATTATTCAGATTATTGAACTGGCCCTTCGAAAAAAACAAGGAGTCCATGTCATCTTCCAAAATAAAAGCTTTACAGGCGATATCGTGAAATATGATCAGGAACGAAAACAACTCATTGTCAAAAATTTTAAAAAGAGTATGTCAACCATTATTCGAATTTCTGATATTCAAAAGATTAGTCTTGTTCCACATACGATTCGAATCGCCCAACAAAAAACACCGTAAACTTCCAAGCTAGGGAGGCATGCGGTGTTTTTTTTGTTGTACTTTCTAGGCACGAACTGTTTGACTCGTTCCATCTTCTTTATAGAGATTGATCAAGCCTTCTTTGAGAGCACGGATCATATCACCTGGTTCAACTGGTGTTGGCATATGAATGGTCAATAGCTCCATCGGATTTGGTGCTCGGTCAATTTTATTACCCTTAGCATCATGCAAATCTTCGATGACTGTTTCAAAATGTCGGAAACCAGGTCCATAAAATTCCACTTGGTCCCCTTCGTTGATGACATTCCGTTGACGAATAGTCGCAATTTGCTTGTCCGCATCATAGGCAACCACTTCTCCAACAAACTTGTATTCTGGAATCTTCCGACGAGCCCCAAACAGTTGCTCGTTTTCTGAAGGAGTACCGTAGTAAAAACCAGTCGCTAGCTCACGTTGAGCCACTTTCCACATCTCATCAATCAAATCTTGCTTGATATCTTCGAACTTCTCAGGACTTTCCAAATAAGCATCCACAGCTGCCTTGTAACAGTTCGTTACGGTAGAGACATAGTGAATGGACTTCATGCGACCTTCAATCTTCAGACTGTCCACTCCATTTTCAATCATATCAGGGATATGGTCAATCATCGACATATCAACAGCTGACATCGAGAATTCTTCAGGGATTTCCCCTTTGAGACTCTTGCGTTCTTGACCGAACGGCATATCGTAGAGATCATACTTCCAACGACAAGATTGGGAACAGCCACCACGGTTAGCATCCCGCATACTCATATGATTGGAAAGGGTACAGCGACCTGAATAGGAAATACACATCGCTCCGTGAACAAAGGCTTCAATCTCAACGTCCGTCCGCTTACGAATCTCAGCTAGTTCTTCCATCGAAACTTCACGAGCCAAAACGACCCTTGTCAAGCCCAAGTCTTTCCAAAACTCAAGGGTCTCATAGTTGGTAGCACTAGCTTGTGTAGAAAGGTGAATTTCCAAACCTGGCGCTTCAGTCGCTGCGATGGTAATCAAGGCAGGGTCTGAAACAATGACTGCTGCGATTCCGATATCCCGTAAACGACGGAACCATTCACCAGCTCCAACTTCATTTCCTTCGTGCATGACCATATTGGCCGCAACATAGACCTTCGCTCCATACTTAGCCGCAAATTGGACTCCTTCTTCCATTTGCTCAAAGGTGAAGTTTCCTGCACGGCTACGAAGACCATAGGCCTGACCACCAATAAAGACAGCATCCGCACCATAGCGAACAGCCACTTTTAATTTTTCTAAAGTTCCAGCGGGGGATAAAACCTCTGGACGTTTCAATTGTTTTGTCATCATATCTCCTAGTATATTACAAGTATATTAGTTAGATTATCAATCTTGTCTATTTTATAGCAAATCCAGTCGAAAGGCAATGGTTTGGGAATTGTTTTGACAATTCTCATTCTTTACCATCATCAAAAAGGAAGGCCCGCACTCCTGGCAGGCTTTTCTCCTTTATTTAACCATGTCTGGATCGTAGTCATAAATCCAGTATCGAGGAAACGATTCTTAGGATGCAATTGGTGAATCTGTTCGTCCAATAGAAAGGCTTGGTCCGAAGTGAAGGTCCCTGCTTCCAAGAGCTCTCGTGCTTTCACAAAACACTTGGCAATTTCCACAAAGTTTTGACCAGGTGTATAAATTCCCTCTAACTTCCAATGAGTAAAGCCATGTTCAACTAACTCAGACAATTTGGTCATCAAATCCAAATCATTGTTGGCAAAAATATGAGTTCCATGTTTGTCTTCAAAAATAGAGTAATGGCTATCTGGATCCCCAGGCTCTGCCAGAAAGAGATCGCGTTCTCTTGTTTTTTCGTCGTCAATGTGGGTGAAATTATAATAATTTTGCAAAAGAGGCCGTTTGGAATGGTGAATCACACTAGCTCCATAGACCAATACTTCAGCAGGAATCTCTAGGATTTCTGGCATCTTGAAAAGCTCTGCAGATGGGATTTCTCGAGCTAATACGGCTTCAGAAACACCAGCCTTTTGTCCCCAGAAATTGATTTGACGGCTGCTTGTCACCATGGTAGAAGCATCATAAATGGTTTTAAAGTTGTAGCCATCCCGCTTCAAGACATAAAAGACACCTGCATCCCCTACCGTGATATAATCGACGTTAATCGATGCAAGGAAATCTAAAAATGGTTTGATATGATCCATCATATCCTGATGCATCAAGGCATTGACAGCCACTGTCAATTCTTTTCCTGCTGCATGGACTAGATCAGAAATTCGACTTAATTCGTCATACGAGAAAGTATGAGGAAGTCGTAATCCATACTCTTTTTCACCAACATAAATACGGTCTACCCCTGCTTCTAGAAGGGCTTGAACCTGTTCAATACTTTCAGCTGTAGCTGTAATAATTATCTTATTCATGAAAACTATTATACCAAAAAAGTATTTTTGCTCTTCAAATTTCTTAATTTTGTAAAAATTGTAACAGTTTTGTAACATTTCTATGCTTGAAAACGTGTTAAAATAAGAGAGTACTGTTAGGAGAGAGAAATATGCCCGCAAGAAAACTTAGAGTTGTTGAAGAATACGACTATATCGAAGTCCCTCTTCAACAAGAGAATACAACAACTAATTATGACTTTAACTATGATACTGAACCAGCTTCCCAATTAAGTGAGCTACTGTTTTTCCTTAATATTGCTGTGTTTTGTGTCTTAACTGTTTTATTTAGTTTCATCTTTTTATCAATGAAGATGAATACCTTCTTTGCTTTTGCCTCAGCAATTGCTTGCAGTTTGGGAAGTATCCAAGCTTTCCGAATTTTCCAGCTAAAACGGAAAAAGGACTAAGATGAAATTTTTAGCCTCCTTAGGGAGGCTTTTTGGCATTTCCCAATCTAGTTTGTCATTTCATAAGAGAAATCCCTCACCAAATGGTGAGGGATTCTTTTTATTCTTCTTCTACAGCTGTTTCTTTGATTTCTTCTTCGACTTCTTCAACAGCTGTTTCTTCTTCTAATTCCAGGACAATCTCTTCACTTTCTTTCTCTTGTGTAGGGTAGAAAGGAGTTGCTTGATTACCGGTCTTTTGCTGAATTTTTTCCTTAATCGTTTGGATGGCATCTTGTGAAAATTCTACCACATCCTGTGTCTTATCTTTAACCGTTTCGATGACAGTGTCTTTGTTGATCTCTCCACTTTCAACTTTCCTTAGTTTGCTGAATAGCGTCTGATGCTTGCTTAGATAGTTCCATTGCGGATTGTTTCACCGAATCATGAACTTCTTGTGGATTTTCTTGATATTCTTTCACAAAACCTTTGACTTTACCAGTCCATTCTTTCCCTTTTTTTGTAGTCAGGAAATAGGCAACGGATGCGCCTGTGATCGTTCCAATTAATAATGATGATAAACGTCCCATAGGGTACCTCTTTTCTTATTTAAATAATTTCATAGCCATGCGAGCTGCTTTTAATCCGACAGATGTTTTGACGGTTTTTCCACCAACTACGACAGCTTTTTTGCTAATCTGACGCGCTTGATCGTTCAGATCTGATACAGATACAGACAAATCTGCCACCGCAGTGAAGAGTGGATCGATGGTTGCAACTTTTTGATTCAAATCTTCTGTCAAGACATTCACTTTCGCTAACAACTCATTGGTTTGGTGCAAGGTGACATTCACATCTGATGTCAAGGTCTTAATCGTTACCTGAGTCTCATCTACAACTTTTCCAATCTTTGAAAATAAGATTATCAAGTTGATGACCAAAACGACTAAAGCTAATCCTAAAAGCCCATAGGCAATTTCAATAAACATTTCTTTTCTCCTTAATCTATTTCCGTTTTATAAAACGGTGCATTCTTTTTTCGTTGATAGATCATGATTCCGATTCCAAGTAAGATCAGGAATAGGGACAGCCATTGTGATACTCGAATTCCCAAAAACATCAAGCTATCTGTTCGCATTCCTTCAATAATCATTCGACCAAAGCCATACCAGATGAGATAGAAAGCCGTAATTTCACCCTTTCTCAAAAGCTGTGGGCGGCGACGTAAATATAGAATCAGCACAAAACCGAGCAAGTTCCAGCAGGATTCGTATAAAAATGTCGGTTGACGGTAATGTCCATCAATAAACATCTGATTCCGAATGAAGGAAGGCAAATAATCTAAATTCTTAACAATAGCTCCGTAAGCTTCTTGGTTAACAAAATTGCCCCAACGGCCAATACTTTGAGCAATCATGACACTCGGTGCAGCGATATCTAAAAAATCAACCGGATCAATCAAACGACTACGTGAAAATAGGTAGAGGACTAGAGCCCCTGCAAGGAGTCCACCATAGATAGCAATTCCACCGTTCCATACGGCAAAAATCTCTCCTGGATTTTCCCTGTAATATGACCATCGAAAAATAACATAGTAGAGACGGGCACCTATAATCGCTACTGGAAAAGCAATCAGAATAAAATCAATGATATCGTCTGACTCAATCCCTTTACGAGGTGCTTCTTTCATAGACAGGATGACTGCCAAAAGGAGACCTAGAACGATACAAATCGCATACCAACGAATACTAAAGGGGCCAAGTTGAAGGGCTACTGGATTCATGCTTTCACCTCATTCTGATCAATCAACTGGGTCAATCGATCTTCAAAGGTTTTAGTAGCATCATATCCCATTTCTTTGGCACGGTAATTCATAGCTGCTGCTTCAATGACAACGGAAATATTACGACCTGTCTTAACAGGGATGCGAATTCTTGGAATGGTCACTCCACAGAACTCAATTTCTTCCGCATTATTGCCTAGACGATCATAGGTTTGTTCCTTAGTGTAGTTTTCCAAGTAGACAGCGATTTGAACCTGTGAAGAATCTTTCACAGCACTGGCACCATACAAACTCATGACATCAATGATTCCAACTCCACGAATTTCTAGCAGATGACGTAGAATTTCTGCGGGCTCACCCCATAAGGTCATCTCATCTCGAGCAAAGACGTCTACTCGGTCATCTGCGACTAAGCGGTGTCCCCTCTTGACAAGTTCTAAACCAGTCTCACTCTTACCAATCCCACTATCTCCTTGGATGAGAACCCCCATCCCATAGATATCCATCAAGACACCATGGACACTAGTCCGCTCTGCCAAGAGGGAATCCAAGTAACTAGACAATTCCCCAGACAAGCGACTAGTTGGAACGCGACTGCTTAGAATAGCAATTTGCTTCTCCTCTGCAGCACGGAGCATTTCTTCTGGTATCTCCAAATCACGCGCAATAATGAGTACGGGTGTTTCCGGCTGAAACATCTTACGTAAGACCTGGTGACGGTTGTGAGAGGTCATCTTCATTAAGTAGGACCATTCTTTCATCCCAACTAACTGAATCCGTTCTGGTGTATAGTAGTCAAAATAACCTGTCATTTCAAGTCCCGGACGTGAAATATCTGCCGTTGTGATTTCTTTTTCAAATAAGCTTTCATTACCGTAAACAACCTTCAAACGAAGCTTATCTATTAAATCTCGGACTGTTATTGCCATAGGCTTCTCCCTTTTTTTATTCTCTTACTATTATAGCAAATTATTCCCTTGGAGGACTTGCTCAAGCAACTTTTTTTGATCATGAAAATGGGAATAAGTCTCAAAAAATTGTAGCAACTCCTCCCTCTGGACCCAAGAATGACCTTCTGTCTCTCCTTCTTGATAACGGACCTTAGGGCGTATCTCGTCAAGACTGGCGAGGTAGTAATCATAATGACTTTGTTCCTCTTCAACTGTTTCTTGGTGGATGAGATGGATGGTTCGAGGAGTTAGACCCGTCTCCTCTTTAGCTCACGAAGAGCGGCATCCAGACTTTTCTCGCCACAGAGGACACTCCCTCCAGCACCACATTCATAGACTCCAGGATGAATTTCTTTTTCTTGACTTCGTTTCATAAAAAGAAAAGCTCCTTTACTGTCTTGTACAAGAACATTAACGACTAGGTGAAATAGTCCATTTGGAATAATTTTTCCTCGTACTAGTTCTACTCCTATTTGCTTTCTTTGCCTATCATAGGCATCCCATTTTTCCATCTTCTCTCCGTTTTCTTCTATAAATCAAAATAGAGGCTGGGACAAAAGTCCTAGTCTCTCAATTGTCTTTGGATTGTCAAGCAAGACGCAGTGGTTGAGTGGGCTCTACTACTCTGATTTCATCAGCTTTTACAGCCCTACTCAACTGTGCGGAGGTGGGACAACGAAATCGAATTCTAACGAATTACCGATTTCTGTCCCACTCTCTATTTTGATTGATTCTGTATTTGCAACAATAGGTCTCTCCTTTTTTCTCCTAAAAGAAGGGACTGTCATCCTTAATGACCTCAGCATCCTTACGTTTGCGAGGCCCGAGGCCGTACTTTTCTCTTTCAATGTCTTCTTTATAAGGCATGGAAAGAGCACAGAGGACATAGATTGATATTCCTACAATTCCATAATGGAATAAGCTAAAAAGGATATAGAGGAAACGCAATAAGTTAACATCTAAGCCAAAGCGATCGGATAGCCCTGCAAAAACTCCACTGATAATCTTGCCACGTCGTAATTTATAAAATGTTGGATTCAAGGGCCTACCTCCTATTATTTTAGAACAGTATATCCCGAATTCTACTAACTGTCATCCGACTCAAGGCCGATTTTCTTGATAGGAGGTTTTCTGATACTTGAGATGTCCTCGACATCGACCACAGCGGTACTTTTGAAGATCAATTCGTCGTTTTCTCTTATATACTTGCCCACAGATCGTGCAGACATAGATCTTAAAGCTTCCCCTTTCGAGTGATGGCGTATACCGCACACCATCTACCTCTTTTAGCAAGACTTTGAAGTCTTTGTCCTGATGGCGATATCCCTTTCATGTAATAGAGATGATAATGACACAACTCATGGCGGACAATCTTTCGAAACATCTCCCAGCCAAATCTTTCTAGTATTTTGGGATTGAAATCTAGATGACCATCCTTTGGAAAAAAACGTCCACCCGTCGAACGCAAGCGGGTATTCCAGATGGCTTGATGGAGAAAGGGGCGACCAAAATCTTCCAACGAAACTTCTTGAACGTATTTAGTTAGATTCATGTGGCGCCAAAAGGGAAAGATTCACTTTTTCCCGTTCTACATCAATCTTGTAGACCCATACGGTCACTAGGTCACCAACTGAAACAACTTGGCTTGGATGTTTGATAAAATGCTGGCTCATCTGTGAAATATGGATCAAACCATCTTCATGAATCCCAATATCGACAAAGGCTCCAAAGTCAACAACATTGCGGACGACTCCTTCTAGTTTTTGACCAATCTTCAAGTCTTTCAAGTCAAGGACATCCTGGCGAAGAACTGGAGCATCAAAAGAATCACGTAAATCACGACCTGGCTTAAGAAGATCCGCGATAATATCTTTTAAGGTCTCAGGCCCAATTTCAAGTTCCTGGGCCATAGAAACCGTGTCAATTTGTTTCAATTTGGCTTGAGCCTCTTCATCCATCTCCGTAATCCCAAGTAAGGTAAAGAGCTTCTTCACTGCAGGGTAACTTTCTGGATGAACCCCGGTTCGATCAAGGAAATTCTCACTTTCTGGAATCCGTAAGAAACCAGCTGCTTGTTCAAAGGCCTTGGCCCCTAGACGAGGAACCTTTTTAATCTGTGCACGCGAGGTGATCAACCCTTCTTCTTCTCGATACTTCACGATGTTCTCAGAAATGGTTTTATTGAGACCTGCCACGTGAGACAAGAGAGCTGGACTAGCAGTGTTAATGTTGACACCAACTTGGTTTACAACAGTGTCGACAACGAAATCAAGACTTTCAGTTAATTTCTTTTGGCTGACATCGTGCTGGTACTGGCCAACTCCGATTGATTTTGGATCAATCTTGACCAACTCAGCTAACGGATCTTGTAAACGACGAGCAATGGAGATGGCTGAGCGCTTCTCAACCGTCAATTCTGGAAACTCATGGCGGGCCAATTCACTAGCTGAATAGACAGATGCACCACTCTCATTCACAATGACATAGCTCACATTTGGAACTTCCTTAAGGACTTCCGCAACAAAGGCTTCGCTTTCTCGACTTGCCGTTCCGTTCCCAATCGCAATGATTTCTACGCCGTATTCCCGAATCAAACGCTTCAATTCTTCCTTGGCCACCTCAATTTGTGCTGGTTTAGCCGGTGCAACAGGATAAATCACCTGGGTGGTCAACATCTTTCCTGTCTGATCGACAACAGCCAACTTGGCTCCTGTCCGGAAAGCTGGGTCAAAGCCCAAGACCACGCGCCCCTTGAGGGGAGCAATCAACAAGAGGTGACGAAGATTTTCAGAGAAAAGCTGAATGGCTCCATCTTCTGCCACTTCTGTCAATTCTGTCCGAATCCGACGCTCCATAGCTGGTAGCATCTTCTTTTTCAGAGCCTGGTTGATAACTTCTTCGATATGGCTGTTCTTCGATTTAAATCGAGCTTCAAAATGACGAATCAAGCGATCCACAGGATGCTCAAAACCAACCTTTAATACTCCTAATTTCTCTCCACGGTTTAAGGCAAGGGTCCGGTAGCCCTGCATATTTGCAATCTTCTCAGAAAAATCATAATAGATCTGGAAGACTTGCTTCTCGTCTTTGCTCTCATCCTTCAAGCTAGAGGTTATCAAGGAGTGTTTGCGAATCTCCTGGTAAGTGAGGTTACGCAATTGCGGATCTTCTGCAATCGCTTCGACCAAAATATCGATTGCTCCAGAAATGGCATCTTTTACAGTTGGGAAAGCCTCAGATAAAAATTCCTCTGCTGCTGGTTCCAGATCCTTTTGATCTTGCAAAATCATCCGAGCAAGCGGGAAGAGGCCTGCCTCACGCGCAACTGTAGCCTTGGTCCGGCGTTTTTCTTTGTAGGGAAGATACAATTCTTCCACATCTGCCAGTTTTTCAGCTTGCTCAATCGCTTCTTTTAGGGCTGGGGTGAGTTTCCCAAGCTCTTCAATCTTAGCCAGGACAGTTTCTTTCCGATCAGCCAAGGCTGTCAAAGACTTGTCCATATCGATAATGGCTTTGATCGCTACTTCATCTAGATTCCCCGTAGCATCTTTCCGATACCGAGCAATAAAGGGGATGGTAGATCCCTCTGCTGTTAAGGTCAAAACAGTATCAATTTGTTTGAGACTTACGCCCAATTCTTGGGCTATTTTTTCATATTTTTCCATAGCTTCTATTATACCATAGAAAGCTCGCTATTCCGCCCTTCCGTCCTGTTTTTGCACTTGATTTCCCCTCTTTTCTGAGAATTTGATATAATGAGAAAAAAAGAAAAGGAGACCTATTCATGGCTATTAAATTTTCAAAAACAGACGATTTAGACAAACTCTTTGAGGAATTTGCCGTTTTCCCAGATCCCCCTCAAGCCACTTTCCCAGATGAGAAGAAGGAAGCAACTAAAGGGCAAAAAGTGCAGAAGGATTCTGACAAATGAATTTCTTTCAGCAGTTGCCAACTAGTGTCCTTCAAGCTGGAGCAATTTTTCTTTCGATTATGATTGAAGCCCTTCCTTTTGTTCTGATTGGAAGTCTGATTTCAGGGGCAATCGATGTCTATATCACCCCTGAAAAAGTGTATCGAGCCCTTCCTAAAAATAAATGGGGAAGAATTCTGTTTGGGACCTTGATTGGTTTTATTTTCCCTTCCTGTGAGTGTGGCATCGTCCCCATTATCAATCGCTTTTTAGAAAAGAAGGTCCCTAGCTATACAGCTGTGCCCTTTCTAGTAACAGCACCGGTGATTAACCCCATTGTGCTTTTTGCCACCTATTCCGCCTTTGGAAATTCTTTTCAAATGGCTCTCTTACGAGCTATCGGCTCTATCCTGGTAGCGACTGTTCTAGGGATTTTCCTAGGATTTTTCCAAACCGCCTCTATTCAACGGGTCAACCGCAAGGAAGTCCATCTTCATGACTTTTCAAAACTATCTGCCGCTCAACGCTTCTTTCAAGTATTTGTGCAGGCCATTGATGAGTTTTTCGACACTGGACGGTATCTGGTCTTCGGGTGTTTGTTTGCCAGTGTGGTTCAGGTCTATGTACCAACTCGAGTGCTGACTTCTATTTCAGCGACACCACTCTTAGCCATTCTCCTCCTCATGCTCCTTTCCTTCCTCCTCTCTTTGTGTAGTGAGGCAGATGCCTTTATTGGCTCCTCCCTCCTCTCTAGTTTTGGCTTAGCTCCTGTCCTAGCCTTCCTGGTTATCGGTCCCATGCTAGATGTCAAGAACCTCTTGATGATGAAGAATTATCTGACCAATCGCTTTATTGTCCAATTTATTAGCATCGTCAGCCTAGTTGTCTTGGTTTATGCTTGGTTTGTGGGGGTGGTCCTATGATTCGATTTCTCATTTTAGCAGGCTATTTCGAAATTACCATGTATTTGCAGCTTTCTGGTAAGCTCAACCAATACATTAATATGCATTATTCCTATTTAGCCTATATCTCTATGATTCTTTCATTCCTCTTGGCTGTCGTCCAGCTCTATATTTGGATGAAGAATCTGCCCGTTCATAGCCACCTAACCAGTAAAAAAGCCAAAGTCATGAGTATTCTTCTGCTCCTGATTCCCTTGATTGTAGGGATTGGGTTCCCGACAGTGACCTTGGATTCCCAAACAGTTTCAGCCAAGGGCTATCATTTCCCCATCGCAGCTGCCTCTTCTAAGGATATTCAAAACGACGAAGGAACAACCAACCAATACCTCAAGCCTGACACTAGCAGTTATTTTACCAAGTCTGCTTATGAATCCGAGATGAGAGCTGCAGCTAAGAAGTACCTCAAGCAAGATCATATCCAGATAACGACAGAAAACTATATGGAAGTCATGGAAGTGATCTATGACTATCCAGATGAATTTGCTGGAAAAACCTTTACCCTAACCGGCTTTATTTATAAGGACCCTCAGGATCCGGGTAGCCAGTTCCTTTTCCGTTTTGGGATTATCCACTGTATAGCCGACTCAGGAGTCTATGGTCTCTTAACCAAAGGAGCCTCCCAAACCTATGACGATAATACTTGGGTCCAAGCTACTGGAACTCTAAAGATCCAATACCATAAACAACTTGGCCAAAGTCTTCCTGTCTTAGATATAAAAGAAGCCCACTCAGTAGAAAAACCTACTAATCCTTATGTCTATCGGGTCTTCTAAAGACTGTTAAAACTCTCTAGGTTGTGACCTTTTGGTCCAACCTTTTTTTGTGCTTTCTTCTCCTTTTCTTTCCTATTTTAAAGTCAGAATCCTTTTACATTCAAAGGGAAATTTTCTGAATTTTATGGTAAAATATGGTTTATCAAGTTAGAAAATAGGTATGAACATGTCATCAAAAGTTATTATTACAATTTTCGGTGCTAGTGGAGATTTGGCTAAACGCAAGCTTTACCCTTCACTTTTTAGACTTTACAAATCAGGTAATTTGTCTGATCATTTTGCTGTTATTGGAACTGCACGTAGACCTTGGAGTAAGGAATATTTTGAGTCTGTTGTAGTCGAATCCATTTTAGACTTGGCAGATAGCGCTGAAGAGGCTCAAGCGTTTGCTAGTCATTTTTACTATCAAAGTCACGATGTCAATGATACCGAACACTATATCGAATTACGCAAGCTTCAGGCTGAGTTAAACGAAAAATATCAAGCTGACCATAACAAGCTCTTCTTCCTCTCAATGGCACCACAATTTTTTGGTACCATTGCCAAACACCTCAAGTCAGAGCAAATCGTTGATGGTAAAGGCTTTGAACGTTTGATTGTTGAGAAACCTTTTGGTACAGACTATGCTACTGCAAGCAAACTAAACGAAGAACTCCTAGCAACATTTGACGAAGAACAAATTTTCCGTATCGACCATTATCTTGGTAAGGAAATGATTCAAAGCATCTTTGCTATTCGCTTTGCCAATATGATTTTTGAAAATGTTTGGAATCGTGAGCATATCGATAATGTTCAGATCACCTTTGCAGAACGTCTAGGTGTTGAAGAGCGTGGTGGCTACTATGATGAATCAGGTGCTCTTCGTGACATGGTTCAAAAACCATACTCTCCAACTTCTGTCACTCCTTGCTATGGACAAGCCAGCAAGCTTTACAAAGGATGACATTCGTGCGGAGAAAAATCAAGGTCTTCAAGAACCTTTACCATCCAACTGACGAAGAACTAAAAGAACACTTTATCCGCGGTCAATATCGTTCTGGTAAAGTTGATGGTATGAAATACATTTCTTACCGCAGGACGAACCAAATGTGAATCCTGAATCTATGACAGAAACCTTTGCTTCAGGTGCCTTCTTTGTAGATACTGACCGCTTCCGTGATGTACCTTTCTTCTTCCGTACAGGTAAACGCCTAACTGAAAAAGGAACTCACGTGAACATTGTCTTCAAACAAATGGATTCCATTTTTGGAGAACCCCTAGCACCGAATGTGCTTACCATCTATATCCAACCGACTGAAGGATTCTCTCTCAGTCTTAATGGTAAAAAGGTAGGGGAAGAGTTTAGCCTTGCGCCAAATTCTCTTGACTATCGAACAGATGCGACTGCTACAGGTGCTTCACCAGATCCATATGAAAAATTGATCTACGATGTTTTAAATAACAACTCAACAAACTTTAGCCACTGGGATGAAGTGAGTGCATCATGGAAATTGATTGACCGTATTGAGAAGCTTTGGGCTGAAAACGGTGCTCCCCTTCATGACTACAAGGCTGGAAGCATGGGACCTCAAGCAAGCTTTGATTTACTTGAAAAATACGGAGCCCAATGGACATGGCAACCTGATTCAAAGCACTGATCAAAGAAGCGAAGTCCTCCATTACGTTTATGACAAAATCGGACTCATTCAGAAAGCTCGCAACAGTCAAACCGGCTGCAGCGAAACCTTCGCCTTCGACCCCGCCCACAACATCCTTTCCGACAAAGCAGCCGAAGGGAAGGGCGACAACCTTACCAGCTGCAACCGCCTCAAAGAATACAACGGCATCGAATACACCTACGACAACTAAACAGCAGGGATTAATTTCTAGGAAACAGACAGCAATATTGCGTAGAATTATTGGTGAATGTTCCTAATTTTATTAATGTAAATATATTGGAAAGGGTTAATATGACCTACTTGATTAAGCCATTTGAATCAATTGGTGATTTTGTATTTGGTACTTCTCTTGAGGAAATACAAGAAAAATATGGAAAACCAGCAAGAATGGTTGAAGATAATATTATGAATAATAAGGTGGAATATAGGAATGCTTGTGAGTTAGTTTATGAAAACAATAAATTGGTTTATGGGTATTGCTTAAAAGATTCTAATCCCATATTAGGAGATTTTGATATATTTAAAAATTCAATCGAAGATCTTAAAGCCATCGATTCAGAATTTATCGAAGGAAAAAAATATATCCTTTTTAAGAATCTCGGAATTTGTATAGGAGGTATGACAGGGAAAAAAATTCCTGAAGGCAAGTTATTAATTGCATTCGATAAAAATCAGTTTGATTTTTTTGAATGTTTTATCGAGGTGTAATCGAACTGTAGCCAATGAAACTTCCAATTCCGATGTAGAGTAAGCCGCAGCCTACACAAAACTTCCAATCCTGACGTAGGGTGTGTGTGGTACGCACGCGATTTCTGTTTTTCAGACGGGCTCAATATCTCTTTTGAGACCGTCTGAAATTTCGGTTCTTTAGTAATCCGATTACCGTTCAACATCAAGGTCGTCTGAAATACAACTTTCAGACGATTTTACAGATTTCTGAGGGTGCAGTTTTCAAAGATGTAGATTGTAACAAATACTTTTTAAGGAATGCACATAAGGGACATAATCCTGAAGATGCTGTTTCTTATTGGAATCGTTGCGGTCGTTATCATGGAGCTAAATCTCAGGCAGTGCGGAAATGGATGCTTGATTCTAATAATTATCGATTGGAATATGGGCCAGGCACCTATTCCCGTGGGACAAAAAGCAAAGAACGTTATAAGAAACCCCGTAAGCTTAAAAATGAAAAATTAACTAAAGGCTGTTAATGAAGAGTTATGAATGAAAGGAAAGGAAAACCATGTATTTATCTGATATTAATCCTGAGTTAAATAGTGAAATTGATAATATTATATGTGAGTCGAGACAGGCTAAAACTCTTCAGGAAAGGATTGATGAGTTAATGAGGGCTTGGGATTTAATTCCAAAACCTGCTACTCAATTCGTAACCCCTACTAGTGGGCTATGTTCTGAAATTTCTGCCAGATTTAAAGAGTTAAAGGATTATTCTAAGGCACTTGCATGGATAAATATTGCATTAGAGGCGCGAAAAACAGTGCCTGATGGCAGTATATTTCTATGGGCAGGTATTATCTATTACGAACTAGGTGATATGGAAAATGCCTATAAATATTTTGACCTAACTTATAATGAGCTACGTTACACACCTTTCTCTATGGAAGACAAAAAATATTGGCAATTTTATAAGCAACGTAAAGAAGAATTAAATCCTAAGAAAAAAACCAAAAAGTAAGATTCGATATTTCATACGACCTCACTATCTTCTTTAAGGTCGTCTGGGACGGTAGGTATACCTATCTCTATATCGTTCCCGACAGCTACGAACTCCTGGCACAGCGACACAATATGGAAGGTTTGAAAAACTAAATAAGAAAGATAAACACATGGGTGAAGTTGATAAGTGTTTAAATGAAAAAGGTAAACAAGATTCTAGTGGTGGACACGATATAAGGATTAAATGATGCAAAAAAATTAGTAAATCATCATGGTAATTTGACACATGATACTGTTTTTTTAGATTTCCAGGTCCATATCCACATGAAAAAAATATGTCAATCTGATGTTAGTTGAATTTCCAGATAGTAATAGAAAATTTGGACTTGTTGTATCTACTGGTCATAAAGCGGGATTAATTTTAATTAAACTTCCAAAGGAAGCTGAATCAAATCACTTTGCTGGAATAGATAGACAATGGGTAATAGATAACTGGAATAAATGGATATATGAGACTTGTAATATTGATGATGTCTATGTAATTCAAAACTACCCAATTCCTGTTATTGATTCCAGTAAGCCGCAACCTACACAAAAATCTTTAGTCCTGACGCAGGGAATGCGCGGTACAAATGTAAGCGGTTTCATCTTTCGAAACAACATCAACGAATACGGCGAAACTGCCGACAAACCCACTACTTCCACTGCGACCAAATCGACATCCCAAGAGAGATGACCGATAGGGACGGCAATTTGTTGTGGTTCGGTAACTACACCGGCTGGAGTCGTCTGAAAAAGAATGAGCCGGTTTACAAGAATGCGCATCAGCCGTTCCATTGCAGAACCAATATGCTGACCGCGAAACAGGGTTACACTACTACTTCTTCAGGTATTACGAGCCTGAGGAGGGGCAGTTTGTGAATCAGGACCCGATTGGGTTGTTTGGTGGACAAACACAAAAATATATTAATAACTTAGAAAGTTTAATAAGACAATGAATCATGAGCAATTTATAAAAAAGATTAATATAGTTTTAGTCGAAATTGATAAAATGATTAATAATTGTGATGAATATAGTTATACAAATAAACAGCAGTTAGTTTCTATAAAAAATGAACTATCTGACATGATTAATTATCTGAATTCAGAAAGTATTTTTCAACAAAAAAAAGGAAAAGAATTTTTATTGTCTCGGATAGTAATTGATTCTTGGCCACTTAATAATGAGGTTGGTAAACTCCTTGTAGAATTAGAAGAAGATTTCAATTCTTTGACTATAAAAATGCCTAAGTTAAAAATTTTGAATGAAACTCCTTTAGACTTTCAAGAAAATTTTTTGTTTGACAAATGGGAAGTCAGTTACCTTGATTTGATGGAAGTAAATCAAGGTTCTCCCTTAGTTGGAAGTCTATCCATTAACGGTCAAGTTATTATTAAAGAACAGGGGTTTGGAGGGCCTTTGTTGTATTCCAATAGAAAAATATATATTCCAGTTTTCATTAGACGATTTTGCCTTGTTGGATTTAGGCTTGCAACATTAAATTTAGATGATTTATCAATTGAGTATATTGGGGGTATCGAAGACTTGGTTTATCTGAAAGAGATAAAAGGTAATAGAATTTATTTCTATACAGACATATATAAAAGCACAGAAAAGAATTTAACTTTATATGAACAAAAATAACTCAAGAATATGCTGTAAACATCATAGCCAAAGGACTTTCATATTAATTAAATTTAAAGAATTTATTAAAAAGTATTGGATAAGTATTCTAATTTCATGGATTTGTTTTTGGTTATGGATGGCTTATTATGGGGATAACACGATAGTTAAGTTGGTCGTGTTTCCGATCATCTCTTTCTTTCTAGTTATTTTATTTCATTTAGAATTAGAAAGAAAAAATATTAAATATCTATCCATAATTCAAATGTTAATTGGGATATTGCTGGGATTAGCTATACAAATCAAAAGTGAGAATTTTATGCTCTTTGAAGGATTGATATTCGGAGGAATTTGGGGATTAACAACACCCTTTTGGGTAAAAATATTTTTATTTTTAAGAAAAAAGATAGGAAATTATGTATAACAAAGCATAAGTTAGGGTAGTTACCAACAAACAACCTAAAGGCCGTCTAAAAAACGAAGAAGCTTCATACGGCCTCGAAGATGCCACCAGATTCGTTTGAAATGGCAAGTATACCTATATCTACACCCCCGGATTCCTACGAGTCTTTGGCACAGATTCGAGACTGGAGCAACGATTAGAAAGATTGGCTACCATTGCTAAAAATAAAAAATGGAGTAAAAATAAAATCTCATAAGAAATATTAAAAATGCAAAACGAATTAGGAGAAGCTTTTAGAACTGGCAAATGTATTTGTGCTGCACCAATTTCTAAAAGTAATAGTAAGAAAGGACAAAATGATGACTCTTTATCAAATATACTCTGCTGTTGATAATGAAGAAGCGTATGTGGACTTAAAACAGGATGATAGAAAAATTGTAGAATTTATTAATTACAATAAAGGTAATTATACAGATGAAGCAGTTTTTATAGCTCAGAGTGGATATACCTCCAAAAATATTTCTAATACAGATTATATTCAAACAATTCCTAAGATGTTATTGTTCTCTGAAACTTTCATTAATAAATTGGCTGATAAATTAAAAAGATGAATTAGATTTTTTTCCGGCTAAACTTAGAATCAAGAATGATGAATTTAAATTTTTCCTTGGAAAAATTAAATTAACTGCTAGATTAGTAGATATGGAAAAATCAAATTTTTATGAAATAGATGGAGAGAAGTTTATTGATTATCCACCTGTATTTTTAGGAAATATATCTGGTTTTGAGTTTTGTGCAAAAGATATAAATGATGATTTAATTTGGGCTTTTTCTGATAAATTCAAAGAATTAGTTATTAGTAATAATTTGAAGATGGAATTTCTTCCTCTAACATGAAATACTCTGTAAGTAAGTTATAGCAAACCGTATCCCGTACGAAACCTCCAATCCCGACGTAGGGTACGTGCGGTACGCACGTACGCGGTTTCGCCTGTCTAAGCCACATCAACGAAGACAGCGAAAGTCACCAACAATCCCACTACTTCCACTGCGACCAAATTGGTATACCGCGCGAGAAGACCGACATCCACGGCAATCTCTTGTGGTACGGCGAATATACCTCCTGGGGGCGTCTGAAAAAAGATGAACGCGTCTATCAGAACGCGCATCAGCCGTTTAGATTGCAAAACCAGTATTACGATTCTGAAACAGGACTCCACTATAACTATTTCCTCTATTACGATTCAGAAACAGGACGGTTTGTAAGTCAAGATGTAATAGGTTTGGTAGGAGGAGAAAATTTCTATCAATTTTCTCCCAATACGCAGAGTTGGATTGATCCTTTAGGACTTAAAGAACTTTATTATCTTGTTGCAAGGAAAGATGGCTTTTATCCTGTAATGGAATGGGGTAAATGTGAGCCTATGGGTAAGGTTTGGTTGAAAAAAGGAGATATTTGGAAAATTGGGGAGACAAAAAATATTGTTAATGGTGTTCAGCGCCGATATTCTCAACAATGGTTAGATAGAAATAATTTAAAATATATAAAAGTTATGAAGGGACCTAAATAAGTAATGCAACGTTGGGAAAGGTTGAAAATTATTAAATATATTAAGAAAAGAGGCAAACTACCAGCAGGGAATAAATGTAAGCATTAGTTTTATTCTGTTTATAAAATAAAGAGGTGAATATGGAAATACGGACTACAAGTGACTCTCCAAAATGGAGTAAAGTTAGTATGTTAGATAGTGAAATAGAGAATGGTTTACAGCCTATTTTAAAAAAATATACTGAATTTCCTTTTGATTTGGTAGTATGTTTTAGGTGTTTAGAAAAAGATAGTGGTTGGAAATCTAAATCTCGATATTCAAAAGAGGATAATTATAATGCACTAGGGTTTGACATTGTTGTTTATGAGGAAGATTTTATACCTATCAAAAAAGATATAAATGCACAGAGAAAAATGTTGGGCAAAGAGTTTTATCGATATTTTTTTGAAACCATAAAGAAAAAAGAAAAGCAATTTCCTATACTTAAAAAAATTAATCCTAATTTTTTATATGACGTTGAGAAATGGCTATTGGAAAATAAATGGATAGATCCTATTAGCAAATCATAGTATTGATATCTTTTACAAAGTATTTCAGATGGCTAAGATATTAAGGTCGTCTGAAACATTTTTTATAGATTGTTGCACCGTATTCAACCGTTGCTACGCCTACGACAAAGCCGGTAACTTGATTCAAAGTGCCAACCAAAGAAGCGGCGTCCTAAATTACGTCTACGACCAAATCGGTATAGCGCTCACCCACCCTTCCGATTGGAAAACATCCTTGTCCGCACTGGCATGTAGCTACTACCAAAATGGAAGAAAATCTTATTCAAAAAAGAAATAATGGGAATGGTGCATTTTCTTGGAAGTACTACAAAGGTAATGTAACCGTACAACATAGGAAATAGTATCATGACAACTTTAGAAGATAAAATCTTTACTTTAAAACAGAATCATTTAATGAAAAAAATGAAAGAAATTCATTTTTTAAATCATTTAATTTCAGATTCTGAAAAAATTATTCCATATCCACTCTCATGTGAAATAATAAATCGTACTTTTACCCCCTATAGAAATATAGAATTATTAAAAGAAAATTTTTACTTTATCGATAAAAAAATGAAATATTAAATTCTTTTTTTGCACCAGAGGAAAAATGATATTGCTTATGTATACTTTTTATGGAGGAATAAATGATGCGACTGAAACACCAATAGAAGTATTCCCCTTGTTTATTATCAAAATAAAAAAATATTAGCAATTGGCTAGAATTAATAAACAAACCTAATTTTTTTATTGTTTAAAAATTATTTAGTCATAAAATAGATAAAGTTATCGATATATCTCTACTCGACAATGAGGAAGATGTGTTATCTATTTCTATTGGAGTGAACGCAAATAAATAAACTATTCCAGCAGAAGCAATCCTTTGCTTTGTATAACTTAAAGGTGGTTAGCATGAAAGAATTATTAGAAAAACTTGAAAATAATCGTTTTATTTATAAGGTCAGAATGGAACTTGAATTCGATGTAAAAGACTACCAAGAATTATTAAAAATTTTAAATGAAATAAAGCATTATACTCATAATCATAATCTAATTGAAAAAAGACTAGCATCTCTTTTATATGAAATACCGAAATTAACACATATTTGGTATCTCAATTTAAAAGACGATCCAAATAAAAATACATCTTCTATTGTTAATCAACTTGAAGATGCATGGATAGAGTTAGATTCAATAATTGGAGAAGAAATTCTTGGTCAAGGACAATAAATTCCTCTTAACAAACACTAGTCATAGGTTAGGTCGTGTTCCACCAAATATCAAGAGTATCTGAAATCAATTTTCAGACGACCTTAAAGAAGAAACAGGGTTGTATTACAACTTCTTCAGGTATTATAAGCCTGATGCAGGTCGGTTTGTGAATCAGAATCCGATTGGGTTGCTGGGTGGAGATAATCTATATCAGTTTGCGCCGAATTCGGCTATGTGGCTTGATCCTTGGGGATTAGCAAAATATGGTTCTGGAAAATGTTAAGAAACAATGTGATAAGGAATTATTTATGGAAATTATTTCAAAAAACACATATTACAAGATAGAAGATGGTATTCTTACCATTGCATTTGCAGATAGTGAAAAACCTAATCCTGATAATTACTTAATCTTGCAAAGAGAAGTTGATGACTTAGAATACTATTATTATGAAATAAACAGCCAGCAATATTCAGGAATAGGTGGCTTCAAAAAGGTAGAAATTTATTCTGATAAATTAGTTATTTATTTTCAAGAAAAACAAAAAATTTATCAAAATAGTATTGAAAATCTACTTATTACTTATCAACCTGATAAAAGATTAAATGAATATATTGAGTATATTTTTGGAGAATCCGATTGTGAGGTTGTAGTATGCTAATTTAAAATAAATTTATGTGGAACCAAGCGGGAATACTGCTTTAACTTCCAATTCCGATGTGAGTATAATCAGCAAGCTGTAGCCTGAACAAAAACTTTTAGTCCTAAGGAGTATTTTATGAAAATCAAAGAATTAATTGAAAAATTGGAACAAAAAAGTAGACATCAATTCTTGAAAGCGGTATCAAAACCAGAATTTGCTTTTTCTTTGCCAAAAGATTTAGAATTCTTTTATGAGAATTATGAATATGCTATCCTCAATATTGATACTTCTTGTGAGATAAGAATCAGTTCACTTTCAGAATTGCAACCAACACACCAAATTCTATATCCAGCTGATGATGTTATTTGGGAGGAATTGGCAGATGATATCAGTAATGATTGGTTCATGATTGCATCTTCTCAAGAGCTTGGTCAATTTATCAGTATAGACTTAAACAAAAAAAGATTTGGTTTTTGTTATGATAGTTTTATAGAAACTCATGCTACACCTGATGAGTCTCCCATTATTGCTAAGTCATTTACAGAACTACTGGAAAAATTGGTTTCAAATGAAAAAGAATGGTTTTGGTTAGATTCTTCTTTTCAAAGCTATGGTGATGCTTATGAAGATGAATGAGTCAGTTGTAGCCCTTATGAAACCCTCGATCACAACAAATAGTACGTTTGGATCGCACGCTCACAGTTTTCGTTTCCAGCTGATCTTTAATATCTTTGTTGAGTTCGTCTGATTTATTTGTTCGTTAGAATCTCATTACCATTAGCAACGACATTCTATCTAGAGGTCGTTTCCCCTGATAGCTGAGAAATTAATTGACATAGACAAATACAGTAAAGGATAAATATTATGTTGAAAATATTAAATAATTCGTTAAATGGGATTGTATTGGGTCAAAAAAAGGCTGATTTTGATGATGTTACTTTAAATGATCCTAGTTATTCATTAGAGTTTGATAGAAAGCATAAGATACAATCTGATTCTCAATTAGTTACTGTATCATCTTCTGAAAGTTGTAATGAATTCAGCTTAGATGGAAAAACTTATTAACTTCTTCAATTTAGAAAAAAATTTTTAGAAGAAGAGGATCCTTTAATAGAAATTTCTGATGAAGGAAATTATTTTTTTATATTTTTTTCCACAATATAATTTACTTTTTGTATGTTGACTCTAAGGAAAAAAATTATTCTTGCAGGTATTAATTTACGATGAAAGTATAAGAGACTTATATGAAAAAATACAGTTAAAAAAATACTCAGACTTTCAAAAAAAGCAAACTTAAAGATCCAACCTCAGTTTATGATAAATTAATATTTATTCCTTATAAGGCTATAGATGATTTTGAGTTTAATTGTTCTCTAACAGATATTATAAAAAAATATGATATATCAGAAAATGTTATTCCAAAAGCAAAAAATATCATAGAGATAAATAATTTTGTACTGAGGTTTGATAATGAAAAGTTAACTGAGGTTACAATTCTTCATGATAAAGCAGTGAGTCTTGCAATATACTATAATGAAATTGAGATCTCATCAAAAAAAGGGCTTGCTGAGCTATTAAGTCAATATGATGTTATTGAGAGAACGAAATCTAAATATCTTTTCAAAGAATTAGGTCTAGTTGTAGAAAAGGATCTGTCTGAATTTCGTTTTTTTGAACAATCATTATTAAACTTTTGGGCAAATTTGCATAGACCTATTACTAGCTGGTAATCACAAGCCATAAGCAAACTGTAGCTCTAATGGTATTCCAACTACGATGTAAGCGCGCGTACGCGGTTTCGCCTATCGAAACCACATCAACGAAAACCGCCAACAAACCCACTACTCCCACTTCGACCAAATCGGAAACCTGCGTGAGATGACTGATGATAAAGGCAATCTGAGAGGAAGTAATTTTTATAACTACTCCCCAAATGTACAACCTTGGGTAGATTTATATGGATTGTCATCTGGTTGTAATGACGGAGATGAAAAAGATAGCAAACTAATTAACCAAAAAAAATTAAAATGGATTTTAGATAAAATTGGTACAGATCCACATGCGTTTGAAGCTGATTATGTTGGTAAACGAGCCGTATCTCATTATGATATTTATAAACAAAATAAAACTGGAGAACTTTTATTAAGAAGAAAAAATTCTTCTGAATTTATTAGAACAGGAATTGGTTGCGATGATGATCTACCTCCTCCTACTGCACCAGCAAAAAAATGTTCATCAACACAAGAAAAAAAAACGATCTGATAACAAAAATTATTGGTATTTTGCTGGTCTTACAGTTATTGCTGTCGTAGCTATAGTCAGCCCTCTAGATGGGCCTTTTGGTGATACAGCTGCTCTTGGTGCTTTGGGTAGTGCTTTATAGCAATAAAACAACATGAGGTTTCAATGATGCTAAATAATACAATTGAAGTAACATTTTATATGGAATCAAATGATTACATCAATATGAAAGAAATAGACAAAATACTTAATATTAAAAATGCCGAGTTTTATAGTAAGGGAGATTTATTTACCTCACCAAACAAAAAGGTTCAATTTATAACTGAACACTCTTACTATTCTTTTGGTATAGATAAAGAGGAAAAATTTAAATGAAAAAATTAATAAAATTATACAAAAAAATAGAAGACATAAAGAAAGATTTAAACTATATATTTAAAAAAATATAAACTAAATAAGGAGCTTATAATTTACAGCTGGGCCAACGATGAGGCTACTCGTGAATATAAAATCTCCTTAAATCAAATTCAATTATTATCTGAGTTAGGAATAGAGTTAAAAATCATTCATTATAATTTTTAGTATTAGTGTGGATAAATTTCAAGATCTAACAACCCCAAAAGCAGTCTGAAATTCTAACCCCTCACTTATCCATCCTTCAGCAAGCCGTAGCCTGCATCAAATTTTTAAGTAGAAAGGATTTAAATAATGGACCTGCCAAAACAAGCAATTGATTCAATTGTTAAATTATCAGCTAAAGAAAGATTGGATTATTCTATTAAAACTATATCCGGTACTGAAACTTTATACCTACTAGATGGAAAGGATGACTGGATATGTTTGCAAGATGATGAAGGAAAAGAATATCTAATGATCTTTCCAGAATCTGAGTTTGCGGAGTTAGCTCTCCAATGGAACCCTCAAGCATTGAGAATAGATGAAATGGAACTAGAGAACTTCTTAGAAGATACCGTTCCTTTAATGTCTGAAAATAATATTAGATTAGCTATTTTTCCTATAGATGAAAAAACAGAAACTATTATTTTTGATCCAATTGAATTTGCTAAGATGATCAATGATTATTTTTATGAGTGGTATGGGGAAGAATTTGATTTACCTTATTTATTAGGAGGTTAACAATGGGTTTACATAAAAAAGCAATAAACGCAATTCTTAATTTGTCCAGTGAAGAACGTTATGAGCATACTTTAAAAAGGATAACTGACTCTGGAGTTTTATATGTTTTAGCAGACAAAGACGGAGATTGGATATTATGGGGAGATGAGGAAAATTCATCTTTAGCCATATGGCCTGAATTAGAATTCGCGAGAATTATGGCAAATTCTGAGGATAAGAATTCTGATATTTATGAAATTGAGACAGAAGAATTTTTAGAGGATGGGATACCATGGTTAATAGAAAATAATATAGGTATAGCTGTCTTTCCAATTCCTAATAATCCTGAAACTATTGATATGGAGGCTATTCAGTTTGCTGCCTCAGTCAATAAAATCTTAGATGAAAGTTATGATGAGGCCTTAGATTTGCCTTATCTTTAAACGAATGATCAGTTCGAAATCCAACCAAACCGTAATGTCATCTGAAAGAGGAAACCAAGGTAACGGAATTATGTTACCGGAATCTCTATCTAAAGGGACTACCCGTTCTAAACATAAGGGCTATCATAGAGGATATAACCAAGCAATTATGGAAATAGTAGATAATATTGATAAGAATTCTAAATGTGATAGAGAAAAGGCTAGAAAAATTCAATCATTACAATCCAAAATTCATAAGGCACTAAAGTCAGGAAGTATGACTTTATATAAACCGACAACAAAACAAGATTGGATTAATTACTAAACATAATAAGGAGTAGCATTATGAATATAATGTTAGAATTTATAAAAAATAATTTATTAGAAGTATCAGGTAATTTTCAAAACAGCCGATGGAAAAATTATTCAAGATATTTCAGTAGCACAAAAGATATGCATATCAGCAGTATGATTTAGAGACTGTTTGGGTGGATTCGCGTGAATCAAACTCACTAATTTTAAAGCTATCTACAGATGAAGATGACAATTTTTGGGATGAATATGCTGTTCCTGCAATTGAAAAAAAATTAAATTCCTTGAACTTAGAGGAGGGATTAAAAGATAGTTTATTTAGTGATGTAGATGCCGATTTATTTAATTGTTATTTAAATAACAAATATAAGAAAAATCATCCTTTTTGGAATATGATAGAAGATGCTTATTTTAAAGGGTTTTGGCCTTGTGGATGGGAAGGTAAATATCCTGAGGGGAAGCTTGTCGTTTTTAAATTAAACTATGCTTAAATAAAAAACATGATAATTGCCATCTAGATAAAGCATTGAATCCAACGCAAGGTTTTCAGACGATCTTTGTTGTATTGCGTTCAACCGCCACTATACCTATAACAAAGCCGGCAACAAACCCACTACTTCCACTGCGACCGAAATCGGCATCCCGAGAGAAACGACAGATGATTAAGGCCTGTATTACAACTTCTTCAGGTATTACGAGCCTGATGTGGGTCAGTTTGTGAATCAGGATCCTATTGGGTTGTTGGGTGGGGAGAATTTGTATTGGTTTGCACCTAATACAACGAAATGGAATGATCCATTAGGACTAATGAACAAATGTGATAATTGTTCAAAAACTGGAGTAGACATAAACCTTGTGCAAAGGAAACCAGTAACATTAGTTGCTTGTCAAACAGGAAAAGGGGACAATTCATTTGCTCAAAAATTGGCTAATGAATTAAAAGCACCTATACGTGGTGCAACAGAAAATGTTAGTGCAGTTACAGGAGAGGTTTTAAATGGAGGTAAATATGTTACATTTAAGCCATAAAATCCTTAAATTTATTTTTTTAAAGTATTTTTCTAACGTCTTATAATAACTCATACAGTAAGGATAGAGACATGAAATCTAATGCCAACATTTCAATAAATGACAGTATGTATATTTCTAAAACTGATCTGGAAAAAGTTAAAAATTGATGCTTCCTCTGGCAATAGTCAGCGACATCAAAATTAGCTAATTATTTTTGCTTTTTTTATGAATTTAACAATGATAAATTTATATTTTTGGTTAATTCGATCAGCCGAATTAGGTAATACTCAAGCACAATATGATTTGGCCTATATATTCTTTGATCATTACCAAGACAGTAAAGACAAAAAAACAAATTAAACGAAGCGGAAAAAAATGGGCTCTACTTGCTCAAAAAAATGGGATGTCTATTACTAACCTACTCACTGATATACATCGAGAGATTGATATTGCTCAAGGAGGATTAAGAAACTAAAAGCTCTAAGAAAAACAATTAAGAAAAAGAAACCAAGAAATTTCTTAGAAAAATTGAAAAAAAGCAGGTAAGAAATGCCCTTAAATTTTTTTAGGAGAATTTAAATGAAAAATGGATACGTTAATTTTAACTTTTTAGATAGTAAACCCAATATAAATAGTATATTAGTTGGACTAGATTTAGACTACTCAAATAAAGTGATAGCGCCAGATGGTCATGAGTTAGCATTGATTGCTTTTTATGCCAATTGAAAATTTATTGACTATTGCACCTCAATTTAAAAACAGATTTTTCAGGATAAGGAATATAAAGATAAAGTAATTTTACGTTTTTTTCTTATTATGACAAAGAAGATTATTTTTCTTGACTACATTACTGAAATTGACGATGCTATTCAAGGATACACGAAAGTTATCATCGGAGATAAAAAAATCAGTTCAAGTTTAACCTAGATAAATTTTTATCCAATTAATCCTATTGAGAATTCAGATGAAATGAGTTTTTTTAGGAGGACAACCTGAATATTTACAACAAGAGAGTGATGATTTTCTAGAAAAAAATATTTTTCATAGGTCAAATCTTAGGAATGGATCTACCTGAAAAAAAGTAAATGAAATTTTTTTATCTAACTGAGAACATAGGATATTTTTTTATAAATCGAGATCTATCTGGTGGATTATTCTTCGTACAAACGACTTAAACAAAAACTAAAAAAAGGATTGAATTATGAATGAAAGTATCGAAACAGTATTAAATAGTTTTCTGATGGAAATGTATAAATGGGAAGACAATGCTAATAAGCATATCGATGCAGGCACAGATATTCCTGATGAGATATTGAAACAAACACTAAAGGAAATATACAATAAATACCTAACAGATAAATCAAGAAAAATGGGAAAGTTAGAATGTATGACTGTTAACTACCCTCCAACATTCAATCCAAATAACGAGAAAATCATTGAAATAGAAGAAAAAGGTAGCTCTATAACTGTAAAAAGTGATGTGCTATACGCTGGAATGGAAGTACAAAGACTTTATAAATTCAAAAAACAGACAGGTCTCTGGAAATTAGATAATGTAAAAGAATTTGATAGTTATGATGGGAAATGGCATTCTATACATATCTAAATTCAAGTAATTAGCAAACTGTAGCCAGTATGAAACCTCCAGTCCTGACGTGAGGCGTGTACGGTGCGCGCGAACCCTTGGCATATTTGACCCCAAGACTGGCAAACAATTGAAAGGCTCCATTAAAAACTGAAGGATAGAACCATGAAAAAAATCATAAGATTTATATCAAAATTTGAAAAAAATGAAGAAAAATTTATTGAGGTTATAAATTTTAAGAATGAACCATCTCTCGATTTTTTACAAAAAATTTTTCATGAAACTGGTCCGATGTATGAAGAATATTTGATATCAAATGAAGTTGTAAAAATAATTGAACTTTATGTATGTGAGAAGTTAGACATAAGTAATTATGACTATTTCTTGTCTTGCGAAGAGGATATTATTTAACTAAAAATGTAATAATTATATTCATGGATAGCGCATACCAACCCTTCCGCCTGCAGAACCAGTGTTGCGATGAAGAAACGGGGCTGCATTACAACTTCTTCAGGTATTACGAGCCTGATGCGGGTCGGTTTGTGGATCAGGAAAAGATTATGCTATGGATAAAGAAACGGGGCGTTGTAAAGAACAGGATAATCCAAAAGGAACAGGACATGGAAAATACCCGCATATAAATATTAGATTCCGGATGGAAAAGAAGTACTTATTGATATTATAGGAAAATAGATATGTTAAATTTATCTAACTTACAAACAAAAGGATATGATGAACTTATTGAAATTGATGGAGAAGTTGTTTATCAAGTGTTTGCTATTAAGAAAAGTAATGGAATTTATATTACATATTACTATACAGTACCCAAAAATAAATTGGATCAGGCTGAAGATTATGAGATAGAAGAATTCAATGAATTTAATGAATTTGAATTAGCTATAAGACATATTCAATCAAAAGGTGCAAATCTATCAAGATTTAATGTATTTAAAGGTAACAAGCCTCTTTAAGACCATTTTTAGACCGTAGGTTGGATCGAGACCCAAAAAAACATCAATGTCGTCTGAAATCAATTCTCAGATGACCTTCCCTATAATTTTTATCCCCAAAATACTGACCGAGGTATGTCCGGGAAAATGTCGGTCAGCCATCAGTAATGAAAACGGGACGCGCTACTGCTTTACTTACGACATCCTCGACCGATTGATTTCTGAAAGCGATTTCGACCATAAGTTCACCAGCCACCGCTTACTACGACCACTTCGGCAACCTCATCCACCGCGAACTGGCAGACGGCGAAGTGCAGAACTATTTTAACTTCTAAAGCCAAAGTTGTTAATGTAAATGGAAGAAACATAACATTTATTTTATTGAGGTATAAAAATTGAAGAAAAAAATATTAAATAGCTTCTGCTCATATTTAGAAGCTAACCATATTTCATTTAAAAAAATACGATTGTATTATTTCACTTTTTTTAATGACATTTTTTTGGAAAAAAATTAATTTCCAATTTAAAAAAAGGTAAGCATGTAAAAAAATTGGGGCATTATGCTCATTTTCTATCTGTTCCTATATAAATAGAGAAAAAGAAAATATTCTAATTCCAAAAATTTATAGAATTAAGTACTATCCAAAATTTTATCCTGGTAAAACATATTTGTTAGAATGACACACCAAGTAATTTTAAAGTACATGGTTCAGAACTTGGAAAATTTGATTCTATTTTAAAGATTCTGGCATTATCACTTTATATCAGAAACATCTGCAAATGAAATAAATGGATAATTATTGCCATATTCGTAATTATGTAATACCAATGAAAAATTATTATTTAGAGTAATTTAGCAATAGGATATTATCTAAAAAATCTTCCCACTCCCATATAAATACCCACTATATCACAATTTAATAAGTCATTTACAACTTGAAATTAATAATTTCAATATACATAAAAATCCTAGAAAATTCTCTGACTCAAAGGATATATCTAAAATTTTTAGATTTATTATTATTTACACATAAAAAAATATTGAGATCCGCAATAGTAACAATAGTAAAATGATCAACAAATAGACTAGATTGAGTTAACGAAGCCGTAGCCAGCATGAATCCTCCAATCCCGGCAGCAAAGTGTGTACGGTAGATCCTTGCTTTTAGGTACACAACTGGACCAACGAAGACGGAGAAATCGACCAACAAACTCACTACTTCCACTGCGACTAAATCGACATCACGCGAGAGATGACAGACAAAGACGGTAATTTACTGTGGTTCAGCAACTATACCGGTTGGGGTCGCCTGAGAAAGAAGAAACCAAGGTAACAGATAAACAACATCACACTACAAAACCAGTATACTGACGGTAAAGACTAGTACACACAACTTGTGAGTATTATGAATCTGACTGCGGAAGATTTATCATTCAGGATCCGATTGGGTTGTTTTGTGGGGAGAATCTGTATTGGTTTGCGCCTAATGTACAAATTTGGGTAGACTTTCTAGGATTAGCAAAAGGAGCTGCGAATCCCGTTGTTAAAGCAACAATTGAAGTTGGGAAAAGAGCTCATAAAAATTACTCTCTTACATTAGGTGGTGGATATGACTTTGAAAGTAGTTTTAGAACAAAGTCAGGGAAAAATTTTACCGATTTGATGCAATTGACTATAAAAATTGTATTGTGCGTGAATTAAAGCCTGATACAAAATCAGGAAGATGTAAGGGAAATAAACAATTAAATAACTATGTGAGGGTCCTTAATGGTGAAGGCCCTAATTCTTGCAAAGGGAAATGGAAATGTATACTTGATCTTTATAAACCATAAACCTAAATTTTCCTAAAATTTAAAGTGTAATAAGGAGAAATTCAACATGAATGCTGATTTTGAGAAAAAAATTTTTTTATAGAGTTAAGAGCTATTTTAAAAAAATGATTTTTTTAAAAATTGAATACCTCGAATTATTTCTATAATAATAGTCATATTCAATGTATGTTTAATATTCAAAAAAAGTAAATACTCTAAGCAATATTACTTTAATCTTTATGCAAAAAAAACTTCTCCTAATATTTCGCCAAAAGAAATTTCTTGGGGAGCGGATCTTATTTTAAGATTAGAGAATCTATTTCCTAAGTACTCATTTTTAATTAAAGGGATAAATTTTGATGAAAATAAAGATAAACAAAATTATTTCGATTTTCTTGATTTATTAGATACCTATTTTTTAATCGAAATAAAAAAACTAACAAATATAGAAACATTCGAAAACTACATTAATATGCAACAGGTATAATAAATTTAATTTTAAAAATTTATTATATATTGTATTTAACCTCTACAACTTGGCAACGTCGTCTGAAAGAAGAAACCAAGGTAACGGATAGCGCATACCAACCCTTCCGCCTACAGAACCAGTACGCCGACCGTGAAACGGGACTGCATTACAACTTCTTCAGGTATTACGAGCCTGATGTCGGGAGGTTTGTGAATCAGGATCCGATCGGGTTATGTGGTGGGGAGAATCTGTATTGGTTTGCGTTTAATGCAGGGCTATAGATTGATCCTTTTGGACTCGCATTTTTTAGAGGCTCAAAAAATGGAATCCCAGACTTTACCCCTAAACCTAATGAGTACAAGGTCAAGAATGGTTTGATTCAGCCTACTCATGGTGTTTCAGTCTTTAATGACCCCAATGAAGTTACTTGTAGGGGCTTTACTGCACATAAAGTAGATGAAAGTAGTGTGACTGATACATTAAAAATACAGCAACGAGGTCAGAATAAAAAGCATTTTGAAATTATGCTAGAGAGCCAATGGCTTTAGATGCCTATAAAGAAGCATTAGCTAAAATAGTAGCTAATTAAAGTTATTTACAATTCAAAGCGAGGTATGAAATGAATATAATATTTCCTGATTGGTTCGATGAATTAACAGAGTTTGAAGTGAAAAATAAAGGTTTTTTGTTAAACTTTACTGTTTTTGTTAATGATGTGGAGTATTGCTTTTCTTTTTATGATATACATAGATTAATTCAAGATTACGAGGAAACAATTCAGGAATTAAATTTTTTTATGAAAAAAATTTAGTTATTTTATCAAAAGTGACAAAAGATAATATTATTAATTTTATCCAAAATTACTTGATAAAAAATAGCAAATCACTGTAGACTGGGTCTAGGCTCAACAAAATACCAAGGTCGTCTGAAATAATTTTCAGACGACCTCGAAAACCAAACCCACTACTTCCACTGCGATCAAATCGGCATCCCGCGTGAGATGAGACTCCGACAGAATGGGGAACAATTCATTCATCTAAAAAAGAGCCCATATTGTTCCTGCATTGCCTGATATAACATAAATTCTATATTTTATTTGAGAAATTAATTATGAAAAAACAAAAAATTATTTTAAGTATGCAAAGGGCTTTTCTTGGGGCAATTTGTAACAAAGTCAGACTTATTGCATTTGATATGACTGAAGAATTATTTGCTCTTTATGTATATATTGACTCACCACTGACAGATAATGAGTATGAAGCAATAGATAGTGCAGTTACAGATGTATTGGCTGACTTTCCAAATTTTCTATATGAAAAAATATATATTATTGAAAATAATGATAATATTCTTTCATTAAATATGTACAAAGGATGTTTTTTTATGAGATTTGAAAATCAATTTGATTAAATAACACGTTGTAAAAAACAGCTTCTTTGGGAACTCCATTTGCACGAAATGCCAATGTGGCAGATTCAGAAGTGTTAATTAAGGAAAGTATTCCTGCAAATGTTGCCATACCTTATAATGTAGAAAGTAAGACATGAACAAAAACAATCTAATTTTATTAATTAAAAATCAAATGTCAGATAAACAAAAAAATGAAAATGCTTTACATTTAAATACACTTTTACTAAGCTCGATAGAAAATCCTAGCATAGATAATGATTGTTTCATAGAATTATTTAGCTATTATTCTAACATATCCCAAGGAGAAGTAAGTGAACTATTTAATTTGCTACAATCTTTAACCAAAAATGAAATCAATATCATTTATGATTTTTTAGAATACATTTCCAAGTTTGTCAAAGACTTAGGACTATGTTGTGAATTTGAAAAAAATTTCTTATGGAGGTAAAAATATATACAAGAACGAAAATTGTCTAGAGGAAAAAGATTAGGCCTACTTTCCCAGTTTTCAAAGTTGATAAAAATAACATCATAAGTTTTGATGACAGTGACAACTCTTATATATTTTCTATAACGCAACTATCTACTAAAACTTGGATTGAGATAACATACGATGATTTTCTCTCAATACTTGAATCACTAGAGTGGCAAGCCTTCACTAATAAGGCTATATTATATTTTACTCCTTGCTGTTTAAAATATATTTTTTCTAATTTATCTAAATTTTATTTATATGGTTACGTTGTTGACTTTTTATGTATTGCCCTAAGAAACCAAAGTACGATATTTAACACTAGTCAAATCAACTTAATTATTGATTTTTTAAAATTAATCCAAAATTTTAACCAGGAAATTAGTGTTGAAACACACAAAAAAATAACAAGTACTATTCAACTTTATTTATAACTTCCCAGCTATAAAGGGCATACTTTCCCGCACTTCCACAAAACCCTGTATTTCCTGCAAAGCCCCCGCCGCTGCCGGCCGACCGGTGAATCCAATACACGGTTTGAAGTTACTAACTGGTGAAACCGGATTTGCCTTTGAAGGCATTTTGCCGCAGGTCTGGAGCCGTAATTATTATTCCGACCAAGACCTGATTAGGTTGCTAGGGGGCTTTAACCTATATCAACTTGCATCGAATACGCATTGAACATTTTACAAATTAAGAGAAACACAAGCTTCAATTGATGAAATAGTTTTAGAGATATTTATAAATCGAAAGAGTTCAAAAGGAATGGTTGACATATCTGACTCAAGAGGATATTCTTTTTTCAAAGACATAGAAATAAATATTTGTCATGAAAATATTCGTTATTTGGAAGAATGAATGTATGATTCTATAAAGAATATTACTAAAGTTTAACTTAAGTAAGTGCAAATTGTTACATCAAGATCCTACAGTAGTTAGCAAGGTTATTTAAGGTAATTAAAATGAAAAAACTATTTTTAAATCTAGAAGTAATTGATGGTTATCCTCCAGTATCTATGGAAAGCGTTTGGGCAGAAGTGACTGAGGAAGGCTATTTTAAAATAAATAATATTCCTTTTTATAGCAAAGAAATCTCTTTTGGTGATATTGTTAGCGGAATACAAAAGGAAGAAAATTACTTATTATATGATAAAACTATCATTCATAGTAAAAATAGTACATTGCGGATTGTTTTCTTTAATGAAAATCAGAAATTTAAAGATAAAATATTAACTAAACTAAAGGATATTGGATGTGAGTTTGAAGCATTTAATGCAAATTTCTATGCAATCAACATACCAATTCAAGTTGATATAGAAGAAATATATATTTCTTAGATGAGTTTGTGGAAACTGACGATTTAGATTATGACACAGGGTATTTAGCACAATAATTTGTGCAAGCTATAACTTACGTAATATCGTAATATGTAGAATAACCGGACTAACGAAGAAGGCGAAAGCTGCTAACAAACCCACTACTTCCACTGCGACCAAATCAGCATCCAAAGAGTGATGACCGATAAGGACGGTTTATTAACCAAGACCCGATTGGGTTGTTGGGTGGTATTAACCTTTACCAGTTTTCACCAAATATTCAAACTTGAATTGTTCCTTTAGGATTAAATGAAAAACTAAGTAAAATGGCGCAATCTGTCCATAATTTGGCAGGAGGTCTAAAAACACCTGATGCACGTGCAATCGAAAAATCAACTGTCACGATTTTAGAAGTTGAATTGAAAAATGGAAGTAAAACACTTTATGTAGCAGGTAGTAGCGGATGATTGAATCCAAGACAGAGAGCCTTATTGGAGAAATTAGGAATCCCTAAAGAAAACATTTTAAGTGGTAAAAAAATATACGTTATCGAAAGATGTTGTGAAGAATATCAATCATGCGGAACAAATTATCTTGAGAAATATACCAGATGATACAAAAGTTACTTGAAAAGGAATTTCTTGGGGCAGCAAATAAAGAAATGCACCTTGTTCAAGATGTAAATCAAGTGTTGACGGTGCTGGTGGTGTATATGATTAATGAAAGGGTGAATTATGAATATAGAATTACATATTGAAAAAGTACAATCTCTTTTAGATCAAATGGATCTACAAAAGAAATGTAAATTTTCAGCTTGGTGCTGTAATGCACTGCTCCTTGAGATAAAAATAAAAGAAAATATGACTAAAATAACTAATTCAAACGAGAACTACCAACTCTGTGATGCTATCATTAAAGCTGGTTGGTATGATTTCTCCCAAATAAATATTGGAATCTCTCAAAAAGCTATAGAGGATATAAATTGGGATGATGATGATCCATTAAATGACATGGTAGAAACACAAGGAACTATAGAATTATTAGCTTCGATTCGAAATATGTTACTAGGTATACAACAAAAATCATCTGATAGTTATTATTTTGCTGCATGTGCTGAAAACGTAATTAATTGGAAAGATGCTTTAGCGAATTTCCCATACTCCAAAGATGGCAAAATAGAGGAGAAAAATTTAAAACGTGAATATGAAATTCAATTGTTATTTTTAGATGATTTAAGTAATGATCTAATTACATTACAGGATCTTAAAAAATATAGATAAACAGATGCAAACCTAAGTAACCTAAAATTATTTAGCAAGCCGTAGCCCTTATGATACCATCGATCACAACAGAGAGTACGTTTGGAGCGCACATAAGTAGTTTCCAATTTTCAGACGGTCTCGAAGAGGAAACCGGATTCGTTTAGGACGGCATCCATTTACCGCAAGAAATCCAACCGGACGGCAGATATATCTATATCTACACCGATCCCGACAGTTACGAACCCTTGGCACAGGTCCACAACCGGACCAACGAAGAAGGCGAAAGTGGCCAACAAACCTACTACTTCCACTGCGACCAAATCGGCATCCCGCATGAGAGGACCGATAATGACGGCAACCTCTTGTGGTTCGGCGAATACACCGCATGGAAAAATCACTATAAATGTAAAAGTTATCTAACATAATGGAGATAAATATGCCCTTCCTAAAAATTCCCTATAGAGATTATCCAAAAGAAGGATTGTTCAAAAAACTTTATCGTGAAAATATCTATAAAATAGAGGAATTTAAAGATGAATTTAAGTATTATGAATATACCCCAATAGAGAAAATTATTTTTGATGAACATAATTTAGTACCATTCATCTTTTTTTCACCAGAAGGAATAAATTATTTAATGCCTAAAATTTTTGATAGCATCAGCAATGGCATTAGAAATGATGATATTCCAGTAAATATAGAAGAATTTATTATAAATATACCTACCGCAGAAAACATCACTCATGCTTTAAATCTCTTAAAAAAAGATGAGCTTATAATTCTAAAAACGTATTTAGAAAAAATATTATTTAGGGACTCATCAAATTTGATACAGCAAATAGGAGAACATTATTTATTCAGAAGTATTGAATATCTCGAAAAGTTAATAAATAATTCCTAAATCTACTTATTATTTTGTTAATCGAATACATAAGCTAAGGTTTCTAGAAAAATAGGCGTAGATTGGTTAAAGTTCTAACAATCATGCAAGGTCGTCTGAAATACATTTTCAGGCAACCTGAAACAGAAGGAACAAACCCTCTTGGACAACAACTTGCTAATGAATTAAATACTACAGTTAAAGCACCAAATGAATTTCTTTGGTTTTCAAGTAACGGGAGATTAACACCGATGGGAATGAAGGCTGATCGCTCGCAAGATACAAGCAAACCAGGCACCATGAGAATCTTTACTCCTCAAAGTAAAAAATGAGGAAGGAACGTGCTAATTATGGAAATACTGAAAAACTACTAATTTTATTTTTGTTATCAACACCTTTAATATCATGTAAACAACATCTAGAAAGAAATAAAAAATGACTAACTTCATATCAACAGGTAGTACTTATTGGATTTCAGATGAAGAAATACATATTCTCGAAGAAAACGCCACTAATGGAGATAAAAACTCGGCATTCAAATTATATCAGTATCATATGTTTGTATCTTTTGATCAAGATTTGGAGTTTAAATGGTTAGAGATCGCGGCAGAAAATGGACATCCAATTGCCCAATCCAATTTAGCTGATTTATTTTTCACACAAGACAATAAAGAAAAAGCCATATTTTGGGCTAAAAAGGCACATAGAAATGGTGCCAAACTACCAGAAGAATTAAAAATATTAATAAATATCAATTAATGAATAAGTTTGAGCAGATTATCGTTACGAACCTATAACTTCTGGAGGAGGATCAAGCAAGCCGTCTATAATTCCGACGTAGGGTGTCCGATAACGGTAGCCCTACAGTTCAAGACAATAGTCTTAAAGAATATACCGGTAGCAGCTATTCCTACGACTACTTCTGCAACCTCATTCACCTCAAACTGGCAAACGACGATTTGACCGCCGTTTATGGACGTGACAGCAAACTGAGCGGTTTCGCCTACCGGAACCATATCATGGTCGATTACAGGCACAAGCGTGACGACGTGTACGAGATTTACAAGAAAGGTTAAAAAAACGTTTGAGTAAGTCCATATCTGTTGGAGGATGTACTTCTACCAACTCGCCCAAACGATTAGATTAGGAGGATATTATGAAAAAATTACTAGTATGGGGATATGCCCTACAAAGCATGGATAAAGCAGCAAAAATGGGGTTACCACGTGTAAGTAGTGGTGTTCTAGGTATATCAGAAAAGTTTAACCCTAAAAAAACGCATCCTGATTTTGACTTTCCATGGAGTTGGTTCGTAAAGGGACAAGAAATTCCTCCAATGCCTGAAAAGGTTTATGTCTGCTTAAAGAAAGCAAGAGTTGTTACTTTTGATTTTCTGTCATATAGTGACTTCTTTATTATGTCAGCACGTTTTTTGGAATTTATTAAAAAATACGGATTTGATCATGATTTTGGAATGAGTAAGCAATTATTGTCAATACAAAAGGGGAGTTATTGACGAACGAAGTCTATTATTTGGTAAGAATAGTTGATTGGGAAATTCAGGATGAAATTGTTTACCCAGATTTAGCATTAGATGAAGATAATTTTTCACTGGAGGCATATACTAATTCAGATAAGGATATTTTATTGTCTACCAATTTTAATTATTCAGGAGCATTCATGGTGTCAGAAAATTTAAAAGAAAAAATATTGGAAAATTTTTCTTTGCCTTTTCTTTATACTCTGAAAGAGTGGAAGGAATTAAATAATTCAGACTTTTTTTGGGATTAATATAAATCAAAGAAGTGTTAGATATACTTTTTCCATCCCAACATCTACTCCCTCTCCCGTTGGAGAAGGCTGATAAGAGGGTAACAAGATGGATAAAATTACGTCTAATGAACAAAGATCAAGCAGATAGATATATGAGCAAGCAATTAACTAGAATTGGTAGTAAGGTTTTTGGAAAATACGGATCACGTAGTAAATGTGCATAGAAACTGATTGATAACAAAAATTTATAAAAGGAAAATAAAAATGAGTATTTTAAGTAATTCTATAATTCAAGATTTAATCCAGAATGTATCTAAAGGAGTTACAGAGACATTTAAATTTGTATTAGAAAGATATAATTCTAATGAAGTTTTTGCCTATACATTATATATTGATGACTATTGTTCATATCTGGGTTGGGCTGCTAACACTATTTCTCACTACGAAATAGAAAAAGTAAACTACCCAAAAGAAGATCAGCCTTTTATTAAATGGTATTACCCTCAATTTGCAATAGGACTTGGAGAGGTTCCTGAGAAAATAGATAGTGTATTCAATAATGAGATTCAAAAATATTCTTAATGATGCAAATACATTAATATCAGAAGGTAATTTTGAGCAATATCAGGCGGAAGTATATGATTCAATTATAGAAGGATTTAAAAAAGCAATAGAAAATATAGATAAGAAAAAAACAAAGAATGTCATATTTTTTGTTTCTATTGTAGATAGTGATAATGCTGAAATTATGGAAAAATTATTCTGCTGAGCAATTGAATTCATATGAAAAAGTTCATTACGTTCAAAAAAATAGATTTCAAAAATTAAATTTTATTATTTTTTTGAAATAAGAACTCAAGAAATGGCTGTCTAAAAAAATTCTTAAATATATTAAACGAAGAGGAAAAATTAAACGGTCGCACTAGCAAACCATTAGGTAAATGTTAATTTAATCATAGAAGGAACAAAAAATGAATTTAGATAAATTTTATAGAAGAAAAATTAGTATATCAGAGGTTATTGAATGTGCTAGATTATTCAATGATGATGATACTGATAAATTTGCCAAATTTCCATACATATATATTTCTTCTGATGAAGATGAGAGTATTCTTGATTTAGAGACGGTTTGTTATTTGGATAACGGTCCAAAAATAATAGATGGAAAAGAAGTTTTTCCTGATTTTGTAAACGAAAATAGATTAGATATTTTATGTAGTGGGGATGTATTTATGGATGTTTACGATGACTTAGATGAACGGTATCCAAATTTTACAAAAGTTCAATTTATTGATGCTCTAAATTATTACATGGATAATGATAATTACATTGAATTTTAAAATCTATATTTAGCAAGCCGTAGCCTAAATGAAACCTCCAATTCCGCCGTAGCGTAGGTGCGGTACGCACGAATGCGGTTTAGCTGTCTAAACTACACCAACGAAGACGGAGAAAGCCACCAGCAAACCTACTGCTTCCACTGCGACCAAATCAGTATCCCAAGAGAGATGACCGATAAAGACGGCAATCTCTTGTGATTCGGCAATTTTACCAGCTATGGTCGTCTGAAAAAGATGAGCGGGTTTATAAGAACGCACATCCCAAGAGGGCTTTATAAAAAATTCGCCTCAAGGATAACTATAACATCCATCTAATACAAAAATCACCTTATATTCTTCTTGTTATTGAGGATATTGATGCCTTTAAAACTGGAGTTATTAACCTCTTTCATAACTTACTTGATCCTGATAAAAAGTATCTGATTTATCGTGATTTTATCAAAACATATCTCAATATGACTCCGATTGAAAAAATCGAATTTTTCAAAAAGAAGACCGTCGAGGAAATCGCAGCTAAAAAAAAGCTGTAGTATACTATTTAGTGATGAGATAACTCTATGAGAAAAACACTTTTTGGTTGGATGCTTGCATTTTCTGTATTACGCTTTCTTGACCGCTCAGTACGTCAGTCAACTAAAGCACTACGACATCTATTGAAATAACTTCGTTCTGTTATCAAACAGGACTTTTTTTCTTGATTAAAATCTATATCTCATATATAATCAATCTATAACGTATAGATTGGAGATATATCATGGCTATAACTTTATCGAAACAATACAATTTTAAACTGAATGAAGCCACTATGGAACAAGCTCGAAATATTATCAAGGAAAAGGGAATGACAATGACAGATGCTATTTCTTTATTTATTGAGCAAATAGTTCTGGAGCAAGATTTGCCTATTAAGACGGCCGAAGATCTACGTAGAGAACAGTTGATTGAAGAATTACAAGCCCAATCTGAGCGTGCCTTGAGAGAATACGAGGCAGGCGAAGGAACTTCCCTAGACGATATGAGGGTACGTTATGGCTTATAAAGTGATTGCTTCAAAAGAGGTCGAGGAAGCTATCAACAATATACACGATTATATAGCTACGGTACTTCTATCCCCTCAATCCGCCAAAAATACTGTGGCTAAAATCTTAGACAGCTTAAAAAGTTTAGAGATTTTTCCTGAAGCAGGCTTTGACGCTGATGAGAAAATCGGAGTAAAGATTAACAGCAAGTATCCCACACGAGGAAAAATTATAGACCAATATGTTTTGCTTTACTTCATTGACCAAAAACGAAACACTGTTTTTTTATCTCACCTATTCCACACTAAAAGTGACTATGTCACTTTGTTACAAAAAGACAATAAAAAAAGCCCAAATACTTGAGACAACTTTCTTTATTTTATAAGCTACGAAACCTTAATTTTTGGTACTGTCTTGGTTTATCAATACGGTATATATATAATATTTTACAGCTCTATCCCCTTCAAAAACGTTGATTTAATAAAGATTTAAAAACTATAGAGCATATCTTTGTAAAATACGGTTTAAAATTGGAGCAAGTAAAATGAAAAAGTTACTGATTGGAATAATTGGAACTATTTTGCCTTTGACAGGAGCTTTAAAAATGTCACAACAACTTACAAAAAATACTCAATATAATGATTTGACTGTTAGATACTATTTAGGAATGACTTTTCCTAAGTATAACCATCCTGCAAAATTGTATGATGAAATCAATTTAGATAAGGTAGATAATATCCGAAAAAGCAAAGAGACTATATCTTATTATATTGGGTTTTATAAAGATGGAAAATTAATTAAATTTGAGAAATATATTAATGATAATAAAATAATGGATTTTGTTTATGAATATGATGAGAAGGGAAATCTGATCAAAATTTATAAAAATAACATTAAGGTAAGAAAACTGCTCCAAAAGTGAAGGGAGAAGAAAAAAACTGCTGCTTGTTTAATTGTTAAAGGAGGTTGTTATGCTTAGTTTTTATGATTGCGATAAAAATTTATCTGAAAATGATTTCAATGAGATTGAAAAAAATTTAGAAGTATCTTTTCCAGCTTCATTCAAGTCACATTACTTCAAATGGAATGGAGGTACTCCCAATCTTTCATGTTTTGTCAATGATAATATCGATTATGACTATATTGAAATTCGCGACTTCATTCCAATGAAATATTCTAAGCAGTTTGAGGATGATCCAGATTTCACATTGGAAGGAAGAGCAATAAATGAATGGGAAGTTAATGAGTTACCTATAAATCTGATTCCTTTTGCTTTTGATTGGGGAGGAAATTATCTCTGTTTAGAAAAAAACAGTTGGCAAATTATTTATTATGTAAGGGATGTATGGAGTGAAAATATATCAAGAGAAGCTAATTTTAAAAAAAATTCAATTATTATTGCGAAATCATTTGATGAGTTTTTAAATTGTTTAGAAGAAAATCCTGATGATTGATAAACTGGCGTAGCGTCGTGTATATATAGTAAGTGTAACAAGCCATAGCTCGCATGAAGCCTTCAATCTTGAAGAAGGATGTGTGCAGCTAGCCATAGCCCACTACTTCCACTACGACCAAATCGGCATCCTGAGGGAGATAACGGACATCCACGGCAATCTCTTATGGTACGGCGAATACACCACCTGGGGTTGTCTGAAATATTTCTTCCCTAACAATCTAAGCCAAAACCGCCTACGAATACGGCCAAGACAGTCATACTCAAAAAATACAAGAACGTAAAAACAGATTCAACAATCTAAAAAAAAGAGCATAAAGAACATTGTGTCACAAGTATTAAATAAACTCCAGATATTAGATTTATCAACTTAGAACTATAGGTATTGTTAATGAAAAAAGAATTATTATGTATTTTAAAAAAATATGAAACGCATCCTGATTTTTTAGGTGACACTATTGAAGATGTAAATCAAGTAGGAGATATGGATGATACAGTTTTACATATTGCAGCCAGAAATAATTCTTTAAATGATGCTCTTGTATTTCTTCAAAATGGGGCATTGATCGATCTTAAGGGGGACTTAGGATATACCCCCCTACATTATGCATGCATGTTTGGAAATATAGAAATGGTGAAATTACTCCTTGACAATGGATCTGATAAAAATATACAAAATGAATTTGGAGAAGATTCCGTTAGAATTGCAATTAACTCATCCAGCGAAAATAAAGAGAAGATAGTAAAACTATTAAATAATTTTAAAAAACCTAAATAAAAAATAGATTATAAATCGATTTTGGTGGGCTATAGCCCGCATGAAACCCCTAATCTTAACAATATGGTATTGAAGGAAATATGCTTCTATCAAAAAATTTATGAAGGATACTTTTTATGTTCAAATTAAAATTATTTCCCGAAGATTTTTTTAATATATGTATTAAGCGTAAAGTGGAAATTAAAAAGTTAGATAAACTTCCCAAGTTAGATAATAACTATTTGTTATTTATTACTAAATATCAGGAGGTAGAGATAATACCTGATATTTGTCTTTTTAATTATGAAGAGGCTTTAAATGAAAATAGATACTTAGAGATTCATTATCCCGAAATATCAAGGTGTTTTTGGAGTATTGGACAAGCAGGACAGGGAGATGGATGGTTTTTAAATAAAATAGATAATACCATTTTTCATTATAATCATGATACTGGAGAATATACCAGATCTGGATTTACAAATTTAGGGATAGGTTTCTCACAATTTATCCAGTTGGCTTTGTTATACAGAGAATTAGAATACCTATTAGATGAAGGAGAGACACTTACGGATAATAGAAAAACTGAGTTTATAAATTCAGTAAATAGTATAAGTAATAATTTGTTTAATGTTTATCCATTTAAGTATTTTTAATTGGAATATTCAATAAATTTATTAAGCAAGCCGTAGCCCGTATGAAACTTTCAGTCCCTACGTATCATGTAAGTGGAGAACTGAAAGGGAGATACCCTCATGACGTGCCCTTTAATATGTTTGGATTACCTGATTTTAGTCGTTACTCTGTGAAAAACATTAATATTGGTAAACCTGTTAGTGATTATAAAGATTTTAAGAAGGCAAATATATTGGCTTTTGGAAAAAATAATCCTTTTGGTGCAGAAGCTCCTCCAGGTTTTGTTTGGCATCATGATACAGGAGGGGTGATGAGACTACTGCCTGAAGACATACATAACTCTGTGAAACATACAGGCAGTGCGGTCCAACATCAAACACGGAAGAGAAAAAGAAAAGGGAAGTGTTAAATAAATTAACCAAGTTAGTAATAGGAGTGATTTAAAGTGAATATTAAATTTAAAAAATTTGGTTTGAGCCCAGATGATATACAACAGATGAAAAATTATGGAATTTTGCCAGATAAGAGAACTTTACAAAGTCTAAGTAAAGCATATAATTCAACCAACCCTAGTATCGAAGATATTATTGAATTTCAAGATAAATTAGGTTTTAAAGTTGATACAGATTATGTTGATTTTTTACTTAGAAATAATGGAGGGGTTCCATCAAAGGTTAGAATAAAAGGTAATAAGATAGTTATTGATCATTTTTTGTCTTTTAAGTCTGATTATAAACTTAACTCTATAATTGATATATATTCCGATTTTCAGCAATATGGTTTACCTATTGCAAATACTCCTTCTGGTGATAGTATCATTTTGTCTTCAGATGGAAAAATTCGTTTTTTTAATCATAATATCGACTCTATTGATGAAGAGATCGGAGTGATTGCAGAAAATTTTATAGAATTGCTTGAAAAATTATATTAGTAATCTATGCTCTGTATAAAGCAAGCCGTAGCCCACACAAAACTTTCAGTCCTGACGTAGGGTATGTGCAGTACGCACGCACGCGGTTTCTGCTTTTCAGACGACCTTTGTTGTAACGTGTTCAGCCATCGCAATACCTACGACGTATTGAGCAACTTTAACTACCGTCAGCTGCCCAATGTCAAAAACCAGTACTACCTATACGATCTCGAAAGCTAACTCGTCCGTGCCGAAATCAAAAAAGTCGCCAACAGACCCACTACTTCCACTGCGACCAAACCGCACAAAGATTTAAGACAACAGCGATTGGAAGAAGTACAAGTGGAAAATTATTTATATCATCAAGTGATAATATAGTACCTAAGGTTAAGAGAACTTGAACCGAGTACAAAGGTATTACTGTTATAAATATGAAAGCTGCTCACGCAGAAGAATCTTTAATCAAGTCAGGAAAAGGAATTACAGAAATTGAGGCCTCACGTCCTGTATGTCTTGATTGTGAAGATTTGATTAATGAAAAAGGTGTTAAAAGTAAAACTCCTCGTTCTGGTAAGAAAAGTAGAAAAAGACGTAACATAGAAAGGTGCTAATATGGAAAAATATGAGGAAAAAGTAAAAAAGGAATTAGACAATTTAACAAATACACAAAGATTACTTTTTGGAGCATGTTGCATCGATAGAATTTTACATTTTATAGAAGATTTTGATAAGTTTTTAGAAGAAAATCATATTAAAAGAGTAACTAAAGAACCATATTTTTCCTTATGTACTGAGTTGCTAGATAGAATGTTTTTTTATATTAGTATAAACAAAGAAATTTCTCCTGATAAGATTAAAAAAACGTTGAATATATTAAATGAAATTATTCCTGACACAGAGGATTTTTCAGATAACGTGGCTATATTTACACAAAATTCTATGATAGGATTATCATATCTATATGATTTCGTAAATAAAAATGAATTAATTTTTATTATAAATTGTAGTGATAAAGTAATTGAAACAATTGATATTATGTATTATGAAACAGATTATGAACAGCTTGATATGTATTATGAAGAAGATTATAAAATACAATTTAATTGTATTGAAATGATAAAAACAGGGAAAGATATAGCCAAATTACGTAAATATAATCAATTAACTAAAGTAAATAACAAGCTGTAACCTGCGTACTGGGTGCGAAAGGTATGCATGCGTTTTTTTGTTCCAATAACCTCTCAGGCCGTCTGATTCCCAACCAATTGCAGCCAACTTTCAGACGGCCTTTGTTGTATTGCGTTCAACCGCCGCTACACCTACGACAAAGCCATCAACCAGATATTGCCTATCGTAAAGATGGTCGTCTAGAATAAAAAAATTCCTGCAAGTATTCTTGCAGGATTTTCTTTTATAGCAGACCTTCTAACAAGCCACGCATAAAGTTTTCAGAATTGAATTCACCGATGTCATCGATTTTTTCACCAAAACCAATTAATTTTACAGGGATATCCAACTCTTCCCGGATTGCAAGGACCACTCCTCCTCGAGCTGTTCCATCAATTTTAGTGAGGACTATTCCAGTAATAGGCGTGATCTTAGAGAATTCCTTGGCTTGGACCAGGGCATTCTGTCCTGTGGAAGCATCTAAGGCCAAGAAGGTTTCGTGAGGGGCCGTAGGGTCTACTCGCTTGATAATGCGACCAATTTTTTCTAATTCAGCCATCAGATTGTCTTTGTTCTGAAGGCGACCAGCCGTATCAATCATCAAAACATCGACATGCTCTGCCACGGCCCGTTCCATCCCATCAAAGACGACACTTGCAGGATCTGACTTTTCAGGACCAGTGACAACAGGCACATCTACACGGCGTCCCCATTCAGCCAACTGCGCAACCGCACCTGCTCGGAAGGTATCTGCTGCGACCAACATCACCTTTTTCCCTTCCTTCTTGTACTTATGAGCCAGTTTTCCGATGGAGGTTGTTTTCCCAACGCCATTCACTCCCACAAAGAGCATGACCGTCAAGCCGTCTTTAAAGTTGATTTGCTCATTGTATTGGCCATCTTTTTCGTAGAGATCCACCAATTTTTCAATGATCACGCGACGCAAGACATCCGGTTTCTTGGCATTTTCCAAGCGAGCTTCGTAACGGAGCTCTTCTGTCAGATTCGATGCTACTTGGACCCCGACGTCACTCATAATCAAGAGTTCTTCTAATTCTTCAAAGAAATCTTCATCGACGGAACGGAAGTTGGCAAAGAAGGCATTAAGAGCTGCTCCAAAGCCAGTCCGAGTTTTCTTTAAGCTCCGATTGTATTTCTTGAACCGTTTCTGTAGGTTCAGCAATCACTGGCTCACTTGTAGGTTCTTCTACTAAAGACTCTTTCTCAACCTCTTCTGAAATCTCGGATTCGCTAGTAGCTTCCTCTACTGGTGATTCTGCTTCAAGCTCTTCGGTTCCTTCCTCTGAACTTTCAGCAATTTCTTCTTCAACACTTGCTGCTTCCCTTACCACGTCCAATTCTGGCACATCTTCAGGCTCTTCATCCACTACTTTGTCAGACTCTTGGGAAGGGCTTAAAGTCTCAGCTTTTGTTTCAGTCCCTACAAGAACTTCCTCTTCAAGGGCTTCTTGGACAAGATCTGATGAAGAATCTAGGTGTTCCTCATCAAGACTCACTTCTTGTAAAGTTTCTGCTTCTAAGGTCTGATCTTCAGTCACAGGAGCAGGCTCAGTTCCTTCCTCAGGAGAGGTCTCCTGCTCTGCTTGAGAAACTAACTCTTCCTCAATAGCTGTTTCCTGATTTACCGGCTCTTCTGAAGTCACTTCTTCACTAGAGACTCTCAACTCTTGAGATGGTCTCGCTGATTCGGCAGCCATTCGCTCTTTCAATTCCGCATAATAGGCTTCCATTGCCGAAATTTTAGCCTCATCACTTTGTGAAGGCTTATTTGATACCGGCTCAGCTGGCGAGCTTGCTTTTTCCTCGCTTCCCCCAATCTCTTCTGTAAGATCTTGGGCTTGTGGTTTTGTTTCTTCTTTTCTTCCAAATAGTCGGTCAAATAATCCCATTATTGACCCTCCTTCAATACATATTCTTCAATCGCTCTTCCGACAGCATCTTGATCATTGGTGTAGTCTGATACTAGGGTTGCAATCTCCTTCACCTCATCCACCGCATTAGCCATAGCGATTCCGAGTCCTGCCCATTTTAACATGCTGGCATCATTGGCTTCATCACCGCAAGCCATAACTTGACTAGCATCGATTCCTAAATACTCCACCAAAACCTCCAAGCCTCGATCCTTTTGAACTCCTTTGGGGCACCATTCCAAGAGCATGTCCCTCGATTTAAAAATCTCAAAACGCTCCCCTAATTCAGGAGAAATCTTTGGAATAGCGCTATCCAAATAGTCCTGATGAAAGGCTGTCACACACTTGTTATAGGAAATCTGGCTGGACAAATCATCGATAGATATCGGAATAAAGTTCAAGTAAGGATTATAGAGGGGATAAAGAGATTCTTGATCAGATGCAAGTGTATAAACATCCCCTTCACTAATAGCGTCCAAGGGCAAGCCAAGGGCCTCTGTCTCTTCATAAATCCGAAGGACATCATCGCGAGAGAAAACTGTTTTAGCAATGATCTCTCCTGTATTCTTTTGTACCAAGCCTCCATTAAAGGTAATGGTGAATTCATCTGACAAGCCGGCAGTCCCAATTTCTTGGAGCAGAAAATCCATGGCCTTGAGGGGACGCCCCGTGGTCAAAACCACTTTAACCCCTTTTTCTTGTGCTGCACGAATAGCAGCCAGATTCCGAGGGGAGATTTTCTTTTCTGAATTTAAGAGAGTGCCGTCCAAGTCTAGTGCGATAACCTTAATATGACTCATAGTTCTTCCTCCATATAGCGAAGGACAGATCCTGTCGAATGGTGACCTACTACTGTTTCAGCCAACTCCAAAATCTCTGGACGGGCATTTTCTGGCGCAATCGCATGACCAACGACCTGCATCATATGAAGATCATTGAGGTTATCTCCAAAAGCTAGGACTTGGTCCCGACTAATGCCCAACTGATCCATGAGGGCTTGGATGGCTACTCCCTTGTCCACATAATCCAAGACAATATCAATGCTCTCATAACCAGTGGTCATGGCCTTAACCCCTTCAACGTTTTGGGTAACCCAGGCCTCACCTTCCGCCAATACTTCTTGATCAAAATTAGTGGTCATCTTGAAGACAATATCATCAATTTCTGAAAGATCTGACACCTTTTGAATGTTTTCATTGTAGTTTTGTGAAGCAGCTAGATAGTCTGGATCAACCGTCTTTAGAACATAGCTCCCGCGTTTTCCCGTTAACAAGCACTTATTTTTATCGAAATAAGGACATTCTTGCAACTTGGCAAACATGGCTTGGTAAAAATCAGGACTCATGGTTGCCTCATAGACATCTTCACCATGAAACTCAACAACACTACCGTTTTCAGCTATAAAAATAATCTGATCCTGAACCTCTTTAAAGATTGTCTTTAAAGAGAGGAGAGCCCGACCACTTGCTGCCGCAAAGTAGATCCCTTTTTCTTGAAATTTCTTTAGCACCTTTAGGAATAAAGCATGATCAAATTGATGATTTTCATCCAAAAAGGTCCCATCCATATCCGTTGCGACTAATTTAATTTCCATTATCCATTCCTTCTACATCTTTCAGCTTCACAGACACAATCTTGGAGACTCCTGATTCTTGCATGGTCACTCCGTAGATGGAATCTGCTGCAGCCATGGTTCCCTTACGGTGGGTAACCACAATAAACTGACTTTCCTTATCAAAACGATTGAGGTAATCTCCAAACCGTTTAACATTGGCTTCGTCTAGAGCCGCTTCTACTTCATCCAAGATGACAAATGGAATGGTCTTGACACGAATGATCGAGAAGAGGAGGGCCAATGCTGACAAAGCTTTTTCTCCACCACTCATCAAATTCAAGGATTGAATTTTCTTACCAGGTGGTTGGACAGAAATCTCTACCCCAGCTGATAAGAGATCCCCATCCGTCAGGATGAGATCTGCCGATCCTCCCCCAAACATCTGTTTAAAGGTTACTCGGAAAGATTCACGAATCGCTTCAAATGTCGACTTAAAGCGTTCTTTCACTTCATCATTCATGTCATTAATGGTTTCAAGAAGAAGATTCTTCGCTGCCAAGACATCTTCTCGTTGACCGGAAAGGAAATCAAATCGCGTCTTGACTTCATCGTATTGTTCGATGGCATCGATGTTAACAGGTCCCAGGGCCTTAATGGCTTTTTCCAAGTCTTTTAAGGCTTGCTCAGACTGGGCTAGATTTTCGAGTTCATTGGCCTGTTTAGAAGCCTCTTCAAAACTCATCTTGAATTCGTCTGTCAGAGCCAACATCAGTTTATTCAATTTGTCTGCCAAGCGATCACGATTGGATTCTGCTTTGGCCTGTTGGCGAATCCACTCCTCGTTTTGACGACGAGCTTGCTCCATATGACCGGCTACATCTTCTGACTGGCCTTCCAAATCCTCCAATTCAAATTGCTTGCGAATCACAGCTTGCTCTAGAGCAGTTTTCTCTTGAAGGGTTTCTTGCAGTTGTTTTTCAAGGACAGAGACGTCGATTTGCTCATGTCGGTCTTCTCCCTGCTCAATCGCGTATTGGAGGGCCTGAATTTCTCGTTCAGTAGAAGCCAACTCTTGTTGCAAACGTTCTATATCTGTCTGGTCAAAGGTCAGTTGACTCTTCAGTTCTGTTCTCTGCAATTGGAGCTTGGCAATGGCTGTTCGTAAGCTTTCTACCTTCTCAACAATGACATCTTTATTGAGCTTGACTTCTTCAATCTCCGCAGTGACTTGCTCTTTTTCTGCCTCAATTTCTTTCAGTCGAGCTTTCAAAAGATCTCGTTTTTGGAGGAGCTCTTGGTTACTCCCCTCATCCAGCTCTGCACGGATAACTTCTAGCAGTCCTTCTGCTTCTAGGAGTTGCTGGTGAGCTTGCTCAAAAGCCAGTTGAAGACGTTGCTCTTCTAATCGAGCTCCTTCTCCTTGGGCTTTCAAAGATTCTAGTTTTTCTTGTGATCTGGTCACTTGTTCCTGTTTCTCTTGAACCTGGCCTTCTACTTCCCGCAAATTCTTCTGAATAGAGGCCAATTCTTGGTGCAAGCGATCCAGTTCTGGTTTGATAAAAATCGAATTATTGGTTCGATTCGCTCCCCCTGCAAAGGAACCACCTGTGCGAAGTTCGGTTCCATCCAGCGTCACCATACGAACCTGGTAGGCGACCTTACGAGCAGCCGCCTTGGCATGGTCAATGGTATCAAAAATAGCCGTAACCCCCAAGAGGTTTTGGAAAATCGACTCTAGGGAAGGATCATAGTCAACCAAACTGCTAGCCATCCCTAGAAAACCGGGACAGGCTTCAATCAGTTCTTGATTCTTTCCAGCTAGGTATCGTGGTTTAATGGTGGTCAAAGGAAGGAAGGTTGCCCGACCCGAGCGATTCTTTTTCAAATATTCGATAGCCCGTGTTGCTGCTCCTTCGTCTTCTACGATGATATGCTGACTGCTGGCTCCCAGAGCAATCTCTAAGGCAATCTGATATTCTGGTGAGAAGGAGAGTTTTTCACTGACAGCTCCTACAATCCCGCCCAGACGAGCCGCTTCTTGCAGGACACTCTTCACACCCGCATAAAAATTGCTATGATTCTTTTGAATCGCCTCCAAACTGTTAATGCGAGCCTGTTTCTCCTTACTTTGATCCAGTAGATCAAACATCTTGGCTTGCCCTGTTTGATAGGCCTGGCGAGCTTCCTCAAACTGTTTCGCTTCTAACTGATAGGTCTCAAGCAAGTGTTTCAGATGCTCTTGAGCGAGTTGATAAGCCTCTTTAGCAACTTGCTCTTTTTCCTGCAATTCTGTCACCAATTGGATTTGATTTTTGTAATCTTCCTTTTTACTTTGTGACAATTGAGCTGAAGCTTCCAATTGATTTTCAATTGTTGTTAATTCATTTGACCGCTCTGCTTCATCCTGCATCAAGGCCACGTATTTTTCACGTAGATACTCGATCACCTGATCTGGATCTTCTGAGAAGCTGGCCAATTCTTTCTCCAGACTTTCGAGAGCTTCTTGGCTCTTTTGGAGTTCTTCTTGAAGACTCTTTGTATTGGCTTGTTTTTCTTCCAATTGATTCCGAAGAACTTGTAGGCGTTCTTCCAGAGCATTGACCCGCTCTTGATTTTCCTGACGGCTTCGGGTGACCTGTTGTGACTCCAAGCGTGCCAATTCGATTTGTTTCTCTAAATCGCTTAAGAGGCGAGTTAATTCTATGAGGCTAGCCTGATCATCTGATAATTGGTGTTGAAGGGCCTGACGACTCTGTTTCAATCGGAGGCTTTCTGCCTCGTACTCTTCTCTTTTCTGGTAATAAGCCTTTAATTGCTCCTGGATGGAGGCTTCTTCTTGGACTGCTTGATCATAGTCTTTTTTATTGACTTCGATCTGAGCAATCAAAACATCCAAATAAAGGACTTGGCGTTGTTGATCCAATTCTAAGAAACGTTTGGCCACAAGCGTTTGCTTTTCAAGAGGTTTGATTTGCCCCTCTAACTCAAAAATAATGTCTTCCAAACGGTCCAAATTATCCTGGGTTTGGACCAACTTAGATTCCGTTTCCTTACGACGCGTCTTAAATTTAAGAACCCCAGCAGCTTCCTCAAAAATAGCCCGTCTCTCTTCTGGTTTGGAATTGAAGATTTCCTCAACCTTCCCTTGAGAAATAATAGAGAAAGAGTCTCTCCCAAGTCCAGTATCCATAAAGAGATCATGGACATCTCTCAAACGGACTTTCTTGCCATCAATCTTGTACTCACTGTCACCCGAGCGATAGATATGGCGTTCTACTCGAATTTCCTTAGCAGCATGTTTGATAAAGCCATCCCGGTTATCCAGCACTACCGTTACGCAGGCGTAATTCAAGGGTTTACGAGTTTCAGTCCCTGCAAATTACGTCCGGCATCTTGCCTCCACGTAGGCTCTTGACACTCGATTCCCCTAAGGCCCACCGTAGACTTTCTGTAATATTTGATTTTCCAGATCCATTAGGGCCAACAACTGCGGTTACCCCTTGGTCAAAGATGACCCGGGTCTTATCTGCAAAAGACTTAAATCCTTGAATCTCAATTTCCTTTAAATACATGAGGGATCCACCTTATTTTCCACTGCTATTTTTGCTGCTTCTTGTTCGGCAGCCTTTTTAGACCGGCCACGTCCTTGACCGATTAGTTTCCCATTGACAGACACTTGAACTTCAAATTCCTTGGCATGAGCTGGACCTGACTCACTCGTTACCTCATAAGTAATCTGTACATCGCCGTGGATTTGAAGGATTTCTTGCAAGCGTGTCTTATAGTCAATCACTTGTTCAAATTGACCTGCCTCGACTTTAGGAATCATGACTTGCTGAATGAAATTCCGAACAGTCTCCACTCCCTTATCCAAGAGCAAGGCCCCTAAAAAAGCTTCAAACAAATCTCCTAAGATGGTATCTCGGTTACGTCCTCCAGATTTTTCCTCTCCCTTGCCAAGTTTGATAAATTGATCGAAACCACAATCACGAGAAAAACCTGCCAGGCTTTCCTCACGAACAATCATGGAGCGCATTTTTGACAAATCACCCTCTGGCTTGTTTGGGTAGAGGGCAAATAAATATTCGGAAATCACTAACTGGAGAACAGCGTCTCCTAAAAATTCCAAACGTTCATTATGTGAAATTTTTAAGAGGCGATGCTCATTCGCATATGAGGTATGTGTAAAAGCTGTTTCCAACAATTCTGTATCGTCAAAAGTCAGCCGAAATTTCTCAGCAAGAAGGTTATATAAGGCTTGCATCACATTACTACTTTCTTTCTTCATTTATGCATCTGAATCGAATCTTATGACTCATTTCATCCAAAAGATGCACCCCTCTATTATACCAAAAAAGAGTGCGTATCGCACTCCTTTCCCTTGTTTTCACAATAGGATTTATGGCCTATTCTTTCTTTATCTCATTCTTCTTTATCCGGAATCACTTTGAACAAATAATAGCTTATAAATAGTTAATCCCACTAGGCCTACTTTCACAAACCAGAGTGGAGCCAGGTAAATGGAAATCCCCATCAAAAGATAAATTTGTAGAATAATTTGTTTTTTCCGCTTCTTAGAGATCGACTTTGTTTCCCGATAATCTGCTACATACGTTTGGTACAACTTGGTCCCATGTAACCAGTTTTCAAATCGTTGAGAACTTTTTGCAAAACAAGCCATGGCTAATAAAAGAAACGGGGTCGTAGGTAAAATCGGTAAAGGAATCCCAATAATCCCTAGTCCTAAGGAAATAACCCCCACTGTCATATACACATATTTCAAACTAACTGCTCCTATTCTTCCATTCATTTCCAACCTAGAATACTGACCGAAAAGAGAGTGGGATAGAAATCGGTCATTCGTTAGAATTCGATTTCGTCGTCCCACCTCCGCACAGTTGAGTAGGGCTGGAAAAGCTGATGAATTCAGCGTAGTAGAGCCCACTCAACCACTCCGTCTTACTCGACAATCCAAAGACAATTGAGAAGCTGGAACTTTTGTCCCAGCCTCTTTTTATCTTTTAGATATCTACTAACGGAGTCGCTGTATCCGGAGATGTATCCAACACTTCAAAATCATGACCTACTGCCAAATCTGCTCGAGCCAATTGATTGACCATGGTCATATGGGCCAATTCCTTGATATTGTTTTCCTTGGATAGGTGACCCAAATAAATTTTCTTGGTCTTATTGCCAAGGGTCCGAATCATGGCATCGGCACCATCTTCATTAGAGAGGTGACCTAAATCGGATAAGATCCGTTGCTTTAATCGCCAGGCGTAAGAGCCTGCCCGTAGGATTTCCACATCATGGTTGGACTCAATCAAATAGCCATCCGCATTTTCAACAATCCCTGCCATCCGATCGCTAACATAGCCTGTATCTGTCAGCATGACAAAACTCTTTCCATCCTTCATGAAACGATAGAACTGTGGAGCCGCAGCATCATGGCTGACACCAAAACTTTCTACATCCAAATCTCCAAAGGTTAAGGTCTTGCCCATTTCAAAAAGATGTTTCTGAGAGTCATCGACCTTCCCAAGGTACTTGCTTCCCTCCATGGCCTTCCATGTAGCTTCATTGGCATATAGGTCCATCCCGTATTTACGCGCTAGTACACCAACGCCATGAATGTGATCCGAATGTTCATGTGTAATCAAAATAGCATCAAGATCTTCGGGTTTGCGATCAATTTCTGCAAGCAAACCTGTAATCTTCTTCCCAGACAAGCCTGCATCGACTAGAATTTTTTTCTTAGGTGTCTCTAGGTAAAATGAATTACCACTCGATCCTGAAGCCAAAATACTATACTTAAACCCTTTTTCATCCATTTGTTTTCTTATTCATCCTCATTATCCCATCCATCATCCAGGATAGCATCTTTATCATATGGTAGAACAATCGTGAAAGTAGATCCTTTTCCATATTCACTCTTGGCCCAAATAAATCCTTTGTGTTGCTTGATAATTTCCTTCGCAATGGCAAGTCCTAAGCCAGTCCCACCCTGGGCTCGACTACGTGCCTTATCCACGCGATAAAAGCGGTCAAAAATACGAGGAAGGTCCTTTTTAGGAATCCCTAGTCCCTTATCCGAAATCGAAATAATCAACTGGGCATCCGTTGTTTTCATCCCCACACGAATTTCCCCACCATCTGGGGAATATTTAATGGCGTTATTTAAGATATTATCTAAGACCTGCGTCATCTTGTCTGTATCAATTTCAACCCAGACAGGAGAAATGGGATAATCACGAACAATATCATACTTCTTCTCTCCAGCCTGATTTCATCTTATCAAAGCGGTTCAAAATGAAGGTGATAAAGGCTGTAAAGTTGGTCAATTCAACATCCAATTGACTGGTTTCATTATCGATCCTTGAAAGACTCAATAAATCCGTCACCATCCGCATCATCCGGTTGGTCTCTGTCAACGATACTTTAACAAATTCTGGTGCAACTGGCTCTGAAATGGCTCCGTCATCCAAGGCTTCCAAGTAGGATTTGACACTGGTCAGTGGGGTTCGGAGTTCATGACTAACGTTAGATACGAATAAACGACGTTCCCGTTCTTCCTTGTCCTGTTCAGTTGTGTCATGCAAAACGGCAACCAGACCAGAAATAAAACCAGACTCTCTCCGAATCAAGGCGAAGCGAACCCGCAAAGAAATGTACTCCCCATTTTCATCCTGCGAATCGATCGTCAGTTCCGGAACATTGGTAATCAAGTCACGCAGTTCATACTCTTCACTAATGCCAAGCAATTCCAGAATACTGATGTTCATGACCTCTTCAACCACGACATTGAGTTGTTTGGCAGCCATTTCATTAACCAGGATAATCTGCCCCCGACGATTGGTCGCTAAGACCCCATCTGTCATATAGGAAAGAATACTGGTCAAGCGCTTGGTTTCTTGCTCCAAATTTTCATGTGTCAAACGGATAACTTCTGATAAATCATTGATATTGTTGGAAATCTCTGTCAATTCAGGACCTCCTTGTAAATCAATAATATCTGAATATTCTCCAGCAATCAAACTCTTAATTTTATCATTCAACAAGCGTAGCTTCATGTTATCCCGACGATTTTCTAGGATTAGCAAAGCCACCACGATAATAAATCCAAGAGTGATTAAAATAAAAACAAAATTATAAGAGGTCATGACTTCTTTGATGTGATTAATCATTGTTTCTCATATAGTAACCGACACCGCGGCGCGTTAAAATATACTCCGGACGACCTGGAATATCTTCGATTTTTTCACGCAAACGTCGAATCGTTACGTCCACTGTCCGAACATCTCCAAAATAATCGTAGCCCCAGACTGTTTCCAGTAAATGCTCACGGGTCATGACTTGCCCTACATGGGTCGCCAAGTGATAGAGCAACTCAAATTCGCGATGGGTCAGCTCGAGCTCTTTGCCTTTTTTCTGAGCAAGGAAGGCATCCGGAATGATTTTCAAATCACCAATCACAATATCTGAATCTGATATAGACTCTGTCTGTGATTCTACCGTTAGTTCTGTCCGACGCAACAAAGCTTTACGCGAGCTTGAAGCTCACGATTGGAGAATGGCTTAGTCACATAGTCATCCGCACCAATTTCAAGACCGATAACCTTATCAAATTCGGTATCTTTAGCAGATAGGACAATAATCGGTACATTACTGGTCTTTCGAATGGTACGCGCTACTTCCAAACCATCAATTTCAGGAAGCATGAGGTCCAGAATCAAAATATCTGGGTTCTCAGCTTCGAAAACAGCCAGTGCTTCTTTCCCATCGAAGGCAGTCAAGACTTCATAACCTTCTTTCGCCATATTGAATTTTATAATATCCGAAATCGGCTTTTCATCATCTACAACAAGAATTTTCTTCATACATGTACCTACTTCTATTTTTTCTTTGCTTCTTCAAATCTCTTTCCTTTCATTATAGCAAATTTCTTTTAAAAATGGGAGTTATACTTTGATTTGTAAAGAAAGAGAAAGAAAAAGGTTATGCAATGGAAAAATGATATCTAGATAATAGAAGCTAGTAAAACACCTCTTAAATTATTATTTTTCATCCACACAAAAGAGAATGGGACAGAAATCGGTCATTCGTTAGAATTCGATTTCGTCGTCCCACCTCCGCACAGTTGAGTAGGGCTGTAAAAGCTGATGAAATCAGCGTAGTAGAGCCCACTCAACCACTGCGTCTTGATCGACAATCCAAAGACAATTGAGAGGCTAGGACTTTTGTCCCAGCCTCTTTCTATCTTTTATTTTTCAACACGAGATTTATTTGCGATATCAGCAAGAATCAATTCGACAAATGCATCTACCGGCATGGTTTCTGTTTCTTTGACCATAACGGCGAACGTTGACGGCTTGCTCTTCCATTTCCTTGTCACCAACGATCAATTGGTAAGGAATCTTTTGCGTTTGTGAAGCCCGGATCTTGAATTGCATTTTCTCATTGCGTTCATCCACATCGGCACGAACCCCACGGTCACGAAGTTTCTTCGCTACTTCCCATGCGTAGTCCACATGTTTTTCATTAGAAACTGGGATAAGGGTTACTTGGTGTGGTGCTAGCCATGTTGGGAAGGCACCCTTGTAGTTCTCAATCAAGATGGCTGTGAAGCGTTCCATAGTGGAGATCACTCCACGGTGAATCATCACTGGACGGTGCTCTTCACCATCCGCTCCGATGTATTTAAGGTCGAAGCGTTCTGGAAGCAAGAAGTCTAGCTGAATGGTAGAAAGAGTTTCTTCTTTTCCGAGGGCAGTCTTAACCTGGATATCCAATTTTGGACCGTAGAAGGCAGCTTCCCCTTCTGCTTCAAAGTAGTCTACGCCCATTTCATCAAGGGCTGCACGAAGCATAGTTTGGGCATTTTCCCACATCTCATCGTTGTCAAAGTACTTGTGAGTATCTTGAGGGTCACGAAGAGAGAGGCGGAAGCGGTACTCATTCAAGTTGAAATCTCCGTAAACGTCGATAATCAATTGAAGGGCACGTTGGAATTCTTCTTGGATTTGTTCTGGAGTCACAAAGAGGTGACCATCGTTAAGAGACATTTCACGTACACGTTGAAGACCTGTGAGGGCACCAGATTTCGTAACGGTGCATCATACCGATTTCAGCGATACGGATTGGCAACTCACGGTATGAATGAACATGGTGTTTAAAGACTTGAATGTGGTGTGGACAGTTCATTGGACGAAGAACGAACTCTTCACCGTCTCCCATGTCCATAGTTGGGAACATATCTTCTTGGTAATGATCCCAGTGACCAGAAGTCTTGTAAAGTTCTACAGAAGCAAGTGGTGGAGTGTAGACGTGTTGGTAGCCAGAAGCCAACTCTTTGTCTACGATGTAGCGCTCCAACTCACGACGAATGGTCGCACCATTTGGCAACCAGAATGGAAGTCCTTGTCCGACTTCTTGTGAAATCATAAAGAGATCAAGCTCTTTACCAAGTTTACGGTGGTCACGTTCTTTAGCTTCTTCACGCATTTGAAGGTAGTTTTTCAAGTCTTTCTTGTCAAACCAAGCTGTACCATAGATCCGTTGCATCATCGCGTTGTCGCTATTTCCACGCCAGTAGGCACCAGCTACGTTGAGCAAGTGGAAAATTTGGATACGACCAGTTGATGGGACGTGTGGGCCACGGCAGAGGTCTATGTACTCACCCTGGCGGTAGATGGTCAAACCACCTTCGTCTTCAGAGTGCTCTTCAATCAATTCTAATTTGTATGGATCATTTTTGAAGATTTCACGCGCTTCATCTTTAGTCACTTCTTCACGAATAGATGGGAAGTTCTCTTTCACGATTTTTTGCATTTCTTCTTCGATACGAGGAAGGTCTTCATTCGAAATTTGCCCTGCTTGGTTATCTGTATCGTAGTAGAAACCATCTTCGATAGCTGGACCAACACCCAAGTGAATATCTGGGAAAAGGCGACGAGCGGCTTGAGCGAACAAGTGAGCAGCTGAGTGACGCAAGATTGGAAGGGCATCTTCGTGATCAGGGGTCACGATTTCGATGCTTCCGTCTTCAGTGATCGCACGCGTTGTATCGATGAGTTTGCCGTTAAATTTACCAGCAAGAGCTTTTTTAGCAAGGGAATTGCTGATCGATTGAGCAATTTCAAAAGTTGTAACGCCAGATTCGAATTCACGAACAGCGCCATCTGGGAAAGTAATCTTAATCATGATGTTCTCCTTAAAAAATGATCTAATTAGTATTATTGTTTGATGTTCTCAACTCTTTTATTCTAATTCGGTATAAAAGAGTTGAAGCAGTTAAAAAGCTGACTAGGGATATGACAATAAAAACATGTTTCCACAAAGGCAAGGTAGATCCATTGACAATGGGATAAAGCCGTATCGGATAGGTTGTTACTGCGTTAAAAAGATAGACTGCAGCTGTCAAACTACATAAGTATCCAATCTGAACTTTTATGATTGTTTTAGCAAACATTAGGATGCTATAGAAGGGAATTCCCAAAAATAGAAGCGGCGTCCCTAATGCATAAAAACTTATAAGAATGGTGACTAGTCCATCCCAAAACATTAGAGAGATAAATACCGATATGTATGTTGCAACATAGAATAATATAGCTCCAATCTTAGAAAATGAAAATGTAGTTCGACTCAAATATCCACCTCCCGTGATTTTTCTACATCCTTTTTAAATGTGCGTCAAACTAAAAACAAAAAGCGACATCCTCAAAAGGACGTCGCAACGTGGTTCCACCTTCATTTATGTACAACAAAAAATGTTGACACCTCTGATTGGCTCTAACGTGGCCACCGTTTTATGTTTGCATAAAAGTATCTCGAGTAGTCCCAAATCTATCCTCTACGCGATTTCCAGCTCCACGCGCTCTCTATCAGATTTCCTAGATTTGATATGTCTCTGACTAGTATTATAGCACGATTGAAAATTTTTGCAAGAGAAAAAATCCCATCCAATAAGCCAAGAGCCTTTCTTTAGGCCCCCTGCTTATTGGATGAAGGCTAATCCAACAACTTGGTGATATGACGGATTTTCTTGACCTGTTTAAGGGAGCCCTTCATAATTCTCACAGACCCATTCACTGGCATAGCGATGACCTTTTGTGGAATTTTCACAATGGACTTGGTTACCCGTTTGGTACGACTTTCCTCAGGATGACGTTCATTATAAAAATCTTTCGAAATAATGGCGTCTAGATAGAACTCATAGACCCTGCGACCGAAGTTTGTAGAAGAAATTTCATACAGCTTCTCCTCCCACTTAGTCTCATCCTTCTCTGGAGTGGCTAAAGTCGCTTCTAAAATAGCTGCAGCCAAATCTTCTTCCTGCTCATATAAGACTCCGAACATCCGATCACTGATCACATTATCTAAATAAGGATTTCTCTGAGCAATTAAGGGAGTCCCACTAGCGATGCTCTCCAGATAAGTAAGACCTTGTGTCTCACTCGTTGAAGCAGAAATGAAGAAGTCTGCTGCCTTATAGTAAAGAGCAGTTTCGTTTGGTGGAATCATCCCTGTGAAGATGACAGCCTGTTCGATGCCTAATTTTTGCACCTGATTTTTCAAATCTCCCAAATAAGGCCCATCACCTGCCACAATCAATTTAATATGCGAATTTTCTTCTAAGACTTCAGGCAGTGCAGCAATGACCGCTTGGATATTTTTTTCATAAGAAACCCGTGACAAACTCAAGAGCATGATTTCACCCTCCTGAATGCCTAATTTCACGAAGGGCTTGTGTTTCTACTTGCGTGATTTCAGGTCGTTCAAACTTTGCCAACTCAATTCCTGTTGGAATAATCCTTTTCTCAGCCTTGACCTTATATTTCAGCAAGAGGTCATAGACGATCTCACTCGGACAGATCACCCCATCCAAGTCATTCATATACCCACGGACGATGTATTTGACCATACTTGGTCGGATAACCATCCCCTTAGCAATATAACGCACGTAATCTTCATACTGGGTATGATAGGTATGAATCACTGGGATTCGAAGCTCCTTAGCAATCCAAACCCCGAGTAGTCCTAAAGAAAACTCTGTCTGTGTATGGATCATATCCAGTTTGTATTGTTTGGCAATAGCCAAAGCCTTGGTAAACCCTCGATAAGCAATCCGCCGATCCTTAAAAGCAAAGAAAGGGATACTTGGAATGCGGATAATTTGCCAGTCCTCATAGCGGTTAACATCCTTATCCGTCGTCGTAAAGATAAAAACAGTATGTCCCAACTTCTCCAATTCTGTTTTAAGGGTTCGAATACTGGTCGCAACCCCCGATACCTGCGGAAAATAAGTATCTGTAAATAATCCAATACGCATATTACATCTCCAATACCTGCTGATAGGCTTTGACTAGTTGATCAGCTACCAAATCAATTGAGCGACTTTGAGCGACCCGGTCTCCCGCATCTCGCTTATCCACTTGACCAGACAAGACTTTTTCAAGAGAGTCCACAAATTCATCCACCGAATGACACAATTCTGCCGACTCTTGATCCACCCAACCATGATAAACTGGAATATCCCGGAGGACGACATGCTGGTGAGCCGCTAAGGCCTCTAGGACAACAATCCCTTCCGTTTCCTCGTAAGACGGGAAGAAGAAGGCATCCGCACCCGTCATGGCCCCTTGGAAAACAGCTCCTTTAAAATAGCCAGGGAATTCCACATTGCTCGGATGGTCTTTCTCTACCAGACGACGAATAGCCCGAGGGATCAACCATTTATTAATCGATCCCAACCAAATAAAGCGAACATCTGGCATCCGGCGAGCAACTTCTACAAAGTCTTCAATCCCTTTTCGTCTAAAGTAGAGACCCGCACATAAAACGACCTTCTCGCCTTCTTGGATATTAAAGTGCTTCCGAAAAACCTCTTCTTTTTTAGGATCTTTTTTATATTTAGACAAATCGATCCCATTGGAAACAGCGACAATTGGAGTCTTGACCCCGTAGGATTGAATCAGCTGCTTAGAATACTCTGAAGGGGTAATAATAAAATCGGCTTTTTTATACATGTGAGCCAAGTATTTGCCAAATAAGGAAGCAAATAGATTGGACCCGATAAAAGAATTTTGGAAATCTTCTCGTGTGGAATGCCCATGCATAATGACCTTTTTCCCCCGACGTTTGGCAGCGTGTAACAGTAACAAACTCCGAGGGCCATAGGTATTAATATGGACCACATCATAATCTCCTAAGATATCTGTCGTATAGGGAATCCCAGCCAAATCCAAGGCATGCATCTGATGTTGGAGGGCACGGCCAATCCCTGATTTTTGTAAAACGGATTTTCCTTCAAGATACAGTAAAACTTTCATACCCTCTATTATACCTGATTTAGCAGACCCCTTCAAGTTTTACCAGAGCTTCATATAGAGACAAGAAAAAGAGAGGGGGACAGAAATCGGTCATTCGTTAGAATTCGATTTCGTCGTCCCACCTCCTCACAGTTTAGTAGGGCTGTAAATGCTGATGAAATCAGCGTAGTAGAGCCCACTCAACCACTGAGTCTTGCTCGACAATCCAAAGACAGTTAAGAGGCTAGGACTTTTGTCCCAGCCTCTTGGTTTTTACTTTTTAGTAGTCCCACGATGATTGATGGTATGGGCAAGAAGAACTTCTCTTTCTTCCAATTCTTCTTTATGCATAATTTTGGTCAACATCCGCATACTGATAGCTCCCAAGTCATAAAGTGGTTGGCCAATAGTTGAAAGGTTTGGACGGGTGTAACGAGTAATTTGTGAATCATCACTGGTAATCAACTCAAAATCTTCAGGTACTTTCACACCTTGATCAGCTAGACCATTGAGCAAACCTGCTGCCAATTCATCCCCAGTCACAAAGGCTGCTGTTGCTTTGGACGCAATGATGCGTTCAGCCAAGTTATAGCCTTCTTCATAGCGGTATTTAGACTCAAAGACCAAGCCTTCACTATAAGACAATTTTTTTGCTTTTAAAGCCTCTTTGTAACCAGCCAAGCGAATCTTACCGTTGATATCATCCACTAACGGTCCACTTACAAAAGCAATCTTTTTATTTCGTTTAGCCAATAGTGTAACCGCGTCTACTGTCGCTTGCTTGTAATCGATATTGACACTTGGCAATTGATGTTCGACATCGACTGTCCCAGCAAGAACCACCGGCGTCCGAGAACGAGAAAATTCAGAACGAATCTTTTCTGTTAAGTGGTAGCCCATGAATACAATCCCATCGACCTGTTTGAGAATAGAGTATTGACAACAGAAACTTCTTTATCATCGTCTTCATCGCTGTTGGCAAGGACGATGTTGTACTTGTACATTTCCGCAATGTCATCGATCCCCTTTGCCAGAGTTGAGAAATAACTATTGGTAATATTTGGAATCACAACACCTACCGTTGTGGTTTTCTTACTCGCAAGTCCACGAGCTACTGCATTCGGACGATAGTCCAAACGTTCAATGACTTCCAATACTTTTTTACGAGTATTTTCCTTAACGTTCTTATTTCCGTTCACGACACGGCTAACAGTCGCCATTGATACACCCGCTTCTCGGGCAACATCGTAAATGGTTACAGTATCGTCTGTATTCATAATACTTCCTTTCTTTATTGAAAATTTCGTTTTCAGTCTTCTATAACAACTATTCTATCACTTCTTGTAAACACTTTCAAGCATTTTAACATCTTTTTGCAAACTCTTGATTTTTTAGGAAAAATTTGACAAAATATTATCAATAGAAAGAAGGTAGCTTATGTCTAAATTAGATCAAATTGTAGCATTTCTTGAAACCGAAAAAACTGATATTGCAGTAGTTTCTGACCCTGTCACTATCAACTACTTAACAGGATTCTATAGCGATCCTCACGAGCGTCAGCTCTTCCTATTTGTCTATCCAGACCATGAACCACTTCTGTTTGTCCCTGCTCTTGAGGTAGAACGGGCGACTGCAGTTGTAGATTTCCAAGTGGTTGGTTATGTAGATTCTGAAAACCCTTGGGAAAGAATCAAAGGGGCTAGCGCCAATCCAGATGCCAAAAAGGTCGCTTTGGAATTCGATAATTTGATTTTGACCAAATACCATGGGCTTCGTTCAGTCTTTGAACAAGCAACATTTACCAATCTCAGTCCTCGGATTAATCGCATGCGCTTGATCAAATCTGCTGACGAGATTCAGAAAATGTTGGTTGCCGGGCAATATGCGGATAAGGCTGTCAATATGGGATTTGACGCTATCTCACTGGATAAAACTGAGACCGATATCGTCGCAGAAATCGACTTTGGGATTAAACGCTTGGGCTACGAAATGAGCTTTGAAACCATGGTCTTAACTGGCAACAATGCAGCCAACCCTCATGGCATCCCTGGAAGCAACAAAATTGAAAAGGATGCTCTTCTTCTCTTCGACTTGGGATGTATGGTGAACGGCTATGCTTCCGATATGACTCGAACCGTTGCGGTAGGAAAACCAGATGACTTCAAAAAAGAAATCTACCACCTAACTCTAGAAGCTCAACAGGCCGCTTTAGATATGATCAAACCAGGTGTGACGGCTCACGAAGTCGATCGTGCTGCTCGCAGTGTCATTGAAAAAGCAGGTTACGGCGAATACTTCAACCATCGCCTCGGACATGGGATTGGGATGGATGTACATGAATTCCCTTCTATCATGGAAGGAAATGACATGGTTATCGAAGAAGGAATGTGCTTCTCTGTCGAACCAGGCATCTATATTCCTGGAAAAGTCGGAGTTCGAATTGAAGACTGTGGCTATGTCACAAAAGATGGTTTTGGCCTCTTTACCGAAACCAGCAAAGACTTGCTCTATTTTGATTAAGATAAAAAACAGGAAATTGTTTTATGATTGTTTGGCGTGGTAAACCCTTGCTTTCATCATCGGAGCATTTTTAGCAAATGTGATTTATTCAGTTCTACATCTTAATATAAACGAAAAAAATGATAGCATTATTTTTGGATGTGTTTGGGGCATATTTTCTGCTGGCATTAATTACCTACTGACAAAGAAATTTGTTTCCGATCAAGTGCCGCATATGATTGATGAGGCAACAGGACAACGCATTGCTTTTCGCGATCGTTCTCCTTCATGTTCATTCCCAATCGTTATTGGACTTGGATTTTTGCAACAACTTGTATTCTAGTCAGCTTAGTAGCCTTAGTGATGTAAAGCTAGAAGGATTGTTGATATTTTACTCAATGAACACAAAAAGAGGCTGGGACAAAAGTCCTAGCCTCTCAATTGTTTTTGGATTGTCGAGCAAGACGCAGTGGTTGAGTGGGCTCTACTACGCTGATTTCATCAGCTTTTACAGCCCTACTCAACCGTGCGGAGGTGGGACGACGAAATCGAATTCTAACGAATGACCGATTTCTTTCCCACTCTCTTTTTAACATCAAGTTTCTCATAGACTCAAATCAAGAAACGGTTGCCAGCTCCATTTGCTTCTTGGTTTGTTCCACTACTTCTTTGAGGCTGGTCTGAGCCATTTCCTTTTCCATAGCCAATTGAATCCCTTCCAACTTACCATCTAGAACGTCATGGATGCTATTTCCAATCGGACAGTCTGGATTTGGATGCTCGTGGAAACCAAATAATTGACCAGTCTTCCCAAGGCATTCAACAGCCTGATAGATATCTAACAAACTAATTGCTTCCAATTCTTTGGCCATCTCTGCGCCACCTGTTCCACGCGCCACATGGATCAATCCTGCCTTTTTTAATTGGGACAAGGTCTTCCGAATAATGACAGGGTTCACTCCAACGCTGCCAGCAATCATATCACTGGTTACCTTGGTGCAGTCTCCTTTTAAAGCAATCATCACTAATACATGGGTTCCAATGGTAAAACGACTTGAAATTTGCATTGCTATTCCTCTCTTCCAACCAGATAGGGATGTTTTAAACTGGATCTAAAGCCATCCGTAACTGGGGACATTTATTTTTCCAACGTTAGAGTTCTTTCTTTTAATCTATTATAATTATACCCTTATTTGTTGTAATGTCAACTGTTACACTAGTTAAAAAACTCCCTTAACCATGCGTCTACTTCTACATTATGTCCCTCTCGCTGAGCTATTTCATGTAGAAGCTCATGATTATGGGTATGGTGGATTCCATTGACTAAACTTTCATAGTAAACTTGGAAGTAAGGGAGTTTCAGATCCTTGGCCAGTTGGAGTTCTCTCTCGATATCATAGGTCACCCGCCGAAAGTCAACATCTTTCAAGCCCCGGTCATCAAACTCTAGGATGGCATACATGGCACGAAGATCCTTTCGAAGATTGGCTTGTAAAAAGAAGGGTTGTCCGATGGATCCCGGATTCAAGATGAGCTCTCCACCACTTCCATATCGGAAAAACTGCTGATGGATATGGCCATAGACTGCTATATCACATGGGGGATTGGTTACGAGGCGATCAAATTCTTTCTGGTCTCCTATATGGATCAATTCTCGTCCCCAGTTTTTGTCCGGCAAATGATGAGTGATGCCCACTCTTAAGCCTGAAACTTCCCGATGCACTTGCATAGGCAGACTTTGCATGGATTCTATTTCTTCTGGTCGAATCTCTTCTAGAATATATTGGCAATGACGCATCAAATAGCGGTGACTAGCCCTTGATGGATCCAGCAACCCCTTCATCGCTCGCCACAAGCTATCTTCCCAATTTCCTAGAATCTGTACGGTAATGGGCAACTCTTCAAGAAGGTTCAAGAGATGGCGTCTACCAGTCCCCGGCATAAGGATATCACCTAATAACCAGTATTCTTCTACACCTGCACGCTTGGCATCTTCAAGCACAGCTTCTAAAGCAGTTGTATTCCCATGTATATCCGAAAGCAAAGCAATTTTTATCATGTCTCTTCTCCTTTTCTCATTATACCAAAGCTTTAAAAAGAGGCTGAGACAAAAGTCCTAGCCTCTCAATTGTCTTTGGATTGTCGAGCAAGACGCAGTGGTTGAGTGGGCTCTACTCCGCTGATTTCATCAGCTTTTATAGCCCTACTCAACTGTGCGGAGGTGGGACGACGAAATCGAATTCTAACGAATGACCGATTTCTGTCCCACTCTCTTATTTTTTATTCAACAGATTTCAAAGCCTCCAGCATGTCTACCTTGCGTAGATGGCGATTTACCAAGATTCCTAAGATAGCTAGGATTAGAATGACACCAACAATAGGATAAAGATAGACACCAAGAGATACCCGTGGATAAAAGAGAATGGCATCTGGGGCTATCATAGCGATCAAAAAGCGATGGAGATAAAAGCCTCCTACCAAACCCAATCCTATCCCAACAAGAGATAAAAGGATGGTTTCTCGATAAATATAAAGAGTGACTTCTTGATGATGAAAACCTAATACCTTAATGGTTGATAACTCACGGATTCGTTCTGCAACATTGATATTGGTCAAATTGTATAAAATAACAATCGCTAACAAAATAGATACTAGAACTAAAATCATCATGGTTTTATTCAATGATTGGGCTACGGAATGAAAGAGAGAAATCAAGGAAGTGTTTTGCGTGACAGCAAGCACGGTTCCATCTTCCATCATGTCCCGACTGACCTTCTGGACCGACTGATGCGACGGAGACTGTAATAGGACCAAATAGGCGTTCTTCGTAGCCTTTTTTCCATAGATTTTCTGATAACTTGCTTGATTCATATAGACGAAATGGCCTACATAATTTTCAGTAATCGCAGCCACCCTAATCTTATGGCCATCTATCCGTAAGTCATCCCCAACTCCCACCTTAGCTAATTGCGCTAATTTACTACTAATCACCGCCCCATTGGATAGGTCGAGTCTTCCCTCTTCTGAGCGGAGACTGATAAAAGGTTCCAAGCTGTTTTTTGATGATACCATTAATGTAACTGTTTGCTTTCCAAGTCCGGATGGATCAGAAGTCTCCAGTTGTTTTGTAAAAATGGCTTCTGTTTCTTTTATAGCTACTTGCTTCAAGCGCTTCTTCAAGGATTGTTCCTCTTCGTCTGTCAGACTGGATTTGATCGAGAGAATCATATCATATTTTAGGATTTCCCCAAACTGACGTTGGGGTACTCCACCGACGGATGATTGAATTCCCAGACCCGCAAAGAGAAGGGCTACCGAACCAGCAACACCAAAGATAGTCATAATCATCCGCTGTTTGTAACGAAAAATATTCCTTACTGTCACCTTTTGAGTGAAACTAAGACGTTTCCACACAAAACGAAAGCGCTCAAGCAAAATACTGGATCCAGAAACTGGTGGCTTGGGGAGTAGGAGCAGACTGGCCTCTTCCTTCAATTCTCTTCTAGCAACCAAATAAGCTGGAAAGACACTAGAAAGGAGAGAAAGTCCTAAGGCTAACAAACTATAAGACCAATAAAAATACTGTTGGCTTGGTCCTACGACCATCCCCTGAGTAATAATTTGCGAAATGGTCCCCGATAGAACATAATGACCGATAAGAGTTCCTAGGCCTGTCCCAACTGTTCCAGCAACAAAGCCATACAGGAGAAACTTTGCCAAGATATCTTTCGTTCGATAGCCCAAGGCTTTGAACAAGCCAGCACGGCTCCGTTCTTCATCAACAAAACGAGTCATGGTCGTAAAGGTGACCATGGCAGCGACTGCGTAGAGCACCACAGGAAATAGATTGCCTACCTCGGAGATACTGGCACTGGCATTACTATACATGAGGTAACCCTGTCCGCCTGGAATAGTTTCGATCATAAACATGATAGTTTGGTAGAGCTAGATTCTCCAATTCTTCCTTGGTCTTTTCCAGATCCTTCTGTTTAGTTGCTAGATCCGATTCACCTGTCTGTATGTTGACCAATTCCTGATCTAGTTGCTTTTGAGCTTCTGCCAACTCGCGTCGTCTCGCTTCTAATTCTTCCTTGGGCAAGAGTGTAGAAAGTTGATTCAGTTTATTGGATTGCTCCGTCAATTGTGTCTGTGCTTGACCTGCCTTTTCACGGGCTTCTGCTAACTGCTTGTTTGCACCATCCAGTTCTTCTTGTCCTTTTTGGATCTTTTGTTTCCCATCAGCCTGCAGTCTTCGATAGCGCTCCTGACCATTTCCGGCTAGGAGTTTTTCCAGGTCCTTTTGATGGGTGGCTAGCCTATCTTGGTAGCTAGTTGAAAATGGATTTAGCCCCCTCAAATCATCAAACCGAATCCGAGCAAGGCTATAAACAGAACTAGTAAAGGCTTCTTTTGAGAGGATGCCATAAGCATCTAAGGAACCACTCCCACTTGTAGCTTGTCCCAAGTCTTTTTCAGACCACATCTCAGCAGACTTTACAAAGCCAACAATTCGATAGTTTTTTGTCTTTAGAACAGATGGGCTTCCTGCTTTTTCATGGATACTTATCTGATCCCCAATCTGATAACGATCCTTCCAAAAAGCTGCTAGAGCGACCTCATCTTGTTTCTGCGGAAGTCGCCCTGAAGTCAACTGAAAGCGCGAGATAGTTTCTGGGGTGGAAAAGAGTCGAACAGCCTTATCTTTTCCATCTATCGTCACATCCGTCAGGTAGGAAAATTCCAAGCGAGCCCCCGTCAAGACTTTCAGTTCCTCTTGATCCGTCTGATCCAAACCAAAATCCCCCATTACTGCTAGGTCCAACATCTCTTGTTGGTCAATAAAACGTTGGGCAGTCCGATGCATATTTGGGGTCGTTACTTTTAAACCGACGAGGGCTAAGGTTCCTAGCATCATCAGTGTTAAAATGGATAAAAAGCGCCCTTTGGAACTAGTAAAAGAATGAAATAAATCTTTCCAATATACTTTTCGCTTCATGACTAGCCCCCTAATACTCTAGGTTTTCGATATCTAACGGAGATTTATGGATGGTCACGGATTTTACTTGGGCATCATGCATCTGAATGACGCGATCTGCTATTGGTGCTAAGGAAGCATTATGGGTGACGATAATCACTGTTGCCCCTTTCTTACGTGACATGTCCTGAAGAATTTTTAAAACCTGTTTGCCGGTTTGGTAATCCAAAGCCCCTGTTGGTTCATCACAAAGGAGAATCTTAGGATTCTTTGCCACTGCACGTGCAATAGCTACCCGTTGTTGTTCCCCACCAGATAGCTGGGCTGGGAAATTGTTCATTCGCTCTCCCAATCCAACCTCTCTCAAGACTTGTTCAGGATCTAGGGCATCAGAAACAATTTCAGATGCCAGCTCAACATTTTCCTTGGCCGTCAAATTGGGAATGAGATTATAAAACTGAAAAACAAAGCCCACATCATTTCTGCGATAATCCGTTCGTTGGTGGGATGAAAAGCTTGAGATGGCTTTCCCATCCACCAAAACCTCCCCTTCATCATTGGTATCCATGCCTCCCAAAATATTGAGGAGGGTTGATTTTCCTGCGCCTGATGCTCCCAAAATGATGACCAATTCGCCTTTCTCAATTTCAAAAGTAACATCTTTATTGGCAAAGATGTGCGTCTCACCTGTTTGATAGCACTTGTAACTATGTTTCACCTCAATATAAGCCATATCTCTTCTCCCACTTAAACACAAGTTCTTATCTTTATTATAGTCCTTTTTCACCGGAAGACCAAGGATAATCAATCTATGAAAACGACTAAAATTCCTGGAATGAACAAGCTCTTGACAATCATAAACTTATGGAGAAATCTGGACTAAAAACTAATACTTTTCTATGCAAAAATAGACAATGAATCCGCTTGATCTTATCTAGTTCAAGAGAGAGTATTCTCTAAGCATCATCTGACCTCCTTTTCTTAGTTTGTGATATAATAACAAATATATTCGAATTATTTAATTGGTTTAGATAACTGATATTTCAAGTTTTTTCTTGTTTTTTTATATAATAGCCCCTTTGAAAGTAGATCTGGGAAAAAATGTTATAATCTTTCCAAAATGGCTTTCACAGTATAAGAACAAGACCCGATTTTAAGCCATTTAGGCTTATAGAATGATACTATAATTTTATTCTGTTGATGAATAAAATTGATTTCTGTATAATATGATGATTAGTGAACAATTTTTCATACCAAACTACATGATAAAGGAGGAACTATGACCCGAAACAAGAGAAAAACGAATTCTAAAAATGCTATCCGAAGTGCCCTATCACGCCTGCTTCTTGAACAATCACTTGAAAGTCTTACCATTAGCCAATTAACAAAGGAAGCTGGCATTAATCGAGGTACCTTCTACCTCCATTATGTAGACAAACAAGATATGTTCAACCAGCTAAAATCTGAACTGTTAGGCGAGTTGGGAAAACTATTCGCTACAAGCACCGTCAATCGAGCAAATTTTCTTGCCTCCCTTCAATATATTCAAGATAATTATGACTTTATCTATGCCTTGATGCAGATGGATTACCAAGAGTTTCATTTTCTAATGAAAAATTTCACCCTGCAACTTCTTGACGATACTCCACACGCCAAAGACCACTTGGTTAATAAATTCCAAGTTCCTTATAAGTATGCTGTTGAGATCTTTGCAGCTACGATTGAAGCCGTAATCACAAAATGGTTGTCAACTGGTGCAAAAGAAGAGCCGATTGAAATCGCGACAGTCGTATTAAGTGTAACTGACTTTACCACTTGGAACCACCCCATAACAGAATAAGAAAATGAGAAAACGAAAGTTTTCTTTTTTTATGGATAAGGCCAACTAGATGAAACACCAAAGCTCACACAAGAATTATTTACCCAAGCATCAGAAATCGTTTTCTTTTTCTTCTATTTTTAGCTATAATATTTAGTACGGAATAAAATAGAAAAGAGGACCGTTTATGAAAAAGAAGAAACTTCTTTTACCGATCTTATTGCTTGCTCCTGCCTTCCTAGCTTCTCAGGTAGCTGCAGATGAGCAAACAGCTCCTGAAACTAGCCTTGAAGCAGCTCCTGCTTCAACAAATGCTACGGATGCTGCAACTCCTGCTTCAACAGAAGCTAGTACTGCTACTTCCGAAGGTGCTACAGAGAGTTCAGCTGACTTGCCTGAAGCAAATATCCTACATACCAACGACGTTCATGGTCGGATTGTCGAAGAAAAGGGTGTGATTGGAGATGCTAAATTAGCCGCCGTCATCGATGAAGAACGGGCGAAAAATCCATCTACATTGGTCGTAGATGCTGGGGATGCCTTCCAAGGACTCCCGATTTCAAATAGTTCGAAAGGGGAAGAACGGGCGAAAATTTTGAACGAAATTGGCTACGATGCTATGGCAGTCGGAAACCATGAGTTCGATTTTGGTTTGGATGAGGCTAAGAAATACAAAGAAATCTTAAACTTTCCACTTCTCAGCTCCAACACCTACATCAACGGTGCTCGCTTATTTGAAGCTTCAACCATTGTCGATAAAGATAAGAATGTAGTTGGGGATGAGTTTGTCGTTATCGGTGTAACAACTCCTGAAACAGCTACTAAAACCCACCCTAAGAATGTCCAAGGTGTCACCTTCACGGATCCTATATCAGAAGTAAACAAGGTCATTGATGAAATTGAAGCACGTGCTACTGCTGAGGGCAAGACTTACAAAAACTATGTTGTCCTTGCTCACTTGGGGGTAGATACGACTACACCAGTCGAATGGCGAGGATCTACCTTAGCTGAAGAACTTTCAAAAAATCCAAAACTGAAAGGTAAACGCGTCACCGTCATTGATGGACATTCCCATACGGTTCAATCAACCACTTATGGAGAAAACGTAACCTATAACCAAACCGGTAGCTACCTGAACAATATCGGCAAAATCACCTATCAAGCCAACCAATTGCTTGGAAATCCTCAACAAATTTCAGCTGCTTCAACAAAAAATGTAGTACCAAATGCAAAAGTAGCTGCCATGGTCCAAAAGATCAAGGAACAATACGATGCCGAGAATGCAAAAATTGTTCGTGACAATAGTCCTGTAGAACTAAATGGTCAACGGGAAATGTCCGTGTCCGCGAGACCAACCTTGGAAATGTCGTAGCGGATGCCCTCTACGAATATGGTCAAACCGGATTTAGTCATAAGACTAACCTCGCTGTAACTAACGGTGGAGGCTTGCGCGAAACCATTGCCAAAGATAAGCCAATCACTAAAGGAAGCGTCATTGCTGTTCTCCCATTTGGGAATACCATTTCTCAAATTAAAGTAACCGGTCAGAATATTGCTGATATGTTTACGAAATCTCTTGGATCTATTTTACAAGAAAAAGATGGCAAAACAGTTCTTGATGAAAACGGTCAACCCCTCCTTGAACCAAGCGGAGGCTTCCTCCAAGTTTCTGGAGCAAAAGTTTATTACGATACTAGCCTACCAGCTGAAAAACGCGTCCTCTATGTCGAAATTAAAAATCCAGAAACCGGTCAATATGAACCTCTCAACCTTGCTAAAGACTACTACTTGACTACCAATGACTTCTTAGCAGCAGGTGGGGATGGTTACACCATGTTAGGAGGAGCTCGTGAGGAAGGTCCTTCCATGGACGTTGCCTTTGCAGATTACCTTGCTAAGGCAGATCTCACAGCCTATGCAACCATCAATCCAAATTCTCGTACCATTTCTATTTCTGCTAACAAAGATACCGATGGAGATGGTGTGGCAGATATTGAGGAAATCAAACAAGGAACAGATCCTGCTAATCCAAAGTCCTACCCAGGAAGCAATAACCAACCAGTTATCCCATCTACCGGTAAAAATGCTCAACCAACTAATCCATCTACCGGTAAAATGGATCAAACATATATTCCAGCTCTAGTTGGTACGAATTCTCCTAATCAACTAGCTAGCCAAACAAAGAATACTTTTACATCTGCTAAGGACGATACACAGATCAAGGCCAACAACCATCACTTGTCAGTGACAGTCGCTAAAACATTCACAGCGGGCTCTGCTACCCTACCAGAAACAGGAACTTCCGACTCTCCTGCTATCTACATGATCGCTCTGTTGACATCCATCCTAGCCTTCTTTGGTCTTAAGAAAAAAGAAGAAAGCAAATAGAATCTAGAAAAAAGCTTAGAAACAAAAGTTTCTAAGCTTTTAGAAAGTAGACAAACTATTTTAAAGTAAAATAAGTTAAGCGATTCTGCAAAGAAATAAAAATGAGTTCCAATTTTTAAATCGATTCAAAAAAAACCAAAACTTTCCGCCGTGAGAAAAGTGCCTGAAACAATTATGTTTCAGGCACTCGGTAGTTTTGAGACCTTAGGCTCAAAACTAAGTCATGGAACTTCGTAGAAGTTCGCTGACGTCCGTACTCACCTAAGGAAAGTTTTTTAGAAGACTTTTTTCAATCTGAAGCTTAGTTTCTAAGCTTTTTTACTTATATATCGACTGAATCTTTTC